>Ga0213881_10000032_pt1 | contig 143026 bp, 133 predicted proteins | sample BarmaccoBMER_R08_FD_160104 | JGI IMG/M metagenome (GOLD analysis project Ga0213881, IMG submission 160104) | Barbacenia macrantha exposed rock microbial communities from rupestrian grasslands, the National Park of Serra do Cipo, Brazil - ER_R08 ...
CGCGCAGGCTCCACGGACGCATCGCGCGCGGTCTCGCAGGGCACTCAGGGTTGGCGAGCGCCACGGTGTGGCAAAGCTGCATGTCAGCGGCTTGCACAGAGTGCGAGTAAGAGGCAAGTACCTCCACATAGATAGAACAGGTGAACCCCTGCATGACTGTTGACCTGCGGTTTTGCTGGATCTTGGGGTTCATGTGGGGCAAGGTCGCGGAGGGCCATCCCGGGTTGATTTGTGTCGATCTGGCGCAGAGGAACTCGTCTCGATTGTGGTTCTGACCAGGGGCGACACCGAGTTACGCGCCTGTGGGGCGGTGCCGACGTTTTGTTGTAGTCCCTGCTTGGTGTTCTGTCGGCCATGTGCGTTGGTCAGGACGTTTCACCGAATGTACTGTGCCATGGGGCATTCGGGTGCATTGCTCGGAACTACCGATCAGCCGCTGATGTGCGGACGTTCCGCTGCGTCTGTCTCCGTGTGGGCGGACGGGACCAGGCTTGCTCGCGACGATTCTGGAGGACCACGTTATCGGGTGGCTCATTGAGGAGCTTCGCCGGTGAGTTCGGTGGTTGGTGTATGGATTGTGCGAGTCAGCGGAGTTCGTCCTAGGGTTGCTGAACCTGCGCTCGGCGGCGGAGCGGACGTTGACACGTCGCCTGGCGATTGCGCGTCCGGCGTGGTGAGCGCTGTTTTTGATGAGTCGCGAGATAGCTCACGTGGAGGACGTGGTGTTGACTTCGTTGATAAGTCGGTTCGCCAGGTCCTCCGAGGACTGCGGGTTCTGTCCCGTGTACAGGTTCCGGTCAACCACAACGTAAGGGCGCAGCGGGAGTCGCCCCTTGGAGTAGTCGACGCCCGCCTCCTTCAGCCTGTCTTCCAGCAGCCACGGCGCCTTTCTCGCGAACCGGTTGAGCAGTTCCTCTCGGTTGGACAGCCCGGTCATCCGATAACCCGCGAAGGGTGACGTGCCGTCGGGTCCGGCCGCCGCCAGGATCGCAGCCGGCGCGTGGCACAGCAGGGCAAGCGGCTTGCCGGAGGCCAGTCGGTTGGCCAGCAGCGCACCGGAGGTCTTGTCGAAGGCGAGGTCCTCCATGGGGCCATGACCGCCGGGATAGAACACCACGTCGAATGCATCCGGATCGACGGTGTCCAGCGCCACCGGGTTGGCGAGCACGGTCTGGATACTGTCCAGGTAGAGCCTCATCTCCTTGCGCTTCCACGGCATTCCTCCGGAGATACCGAGGCTGAGTTGATCGAGCGTCGGAGCCTTCCCACCGGGGGCGACACTGAGTTATGCGCATGTGGGGCGGGTGCCGACGTCTTGTTGTAGTCCCTGCTTGTGTTCTGTCGCCATATGCGTTGGTCAGGACGTCCCGCCGAATGTGTTGTGCCATGGCGCTTCCGGGTGCATTGCTCGGAACTACCGATCAGCGGAATGTGAGGACGTTCAGCTGGGGTTTTCGATCACGGGAAGGGTCGGGTTGACCGGGACCGGCTTGATGCTCGGGTCCTCGATGGCTTCATCGTTGTCGGACGTACCGATCTCCTCGGTAGCGAATGATCCACCTGTTATCCCTCGTGGAACGCGAGTTGCCGGGTGATCGTCAGTCGCGTCGCCTTCGGCAAGATCAATATTCTTGGCCACGGGCCTGAGCCGTATCGCAACAAATCTCCCACCGTGCGCTCACGCATCGGCAGATACGGGTAGTCAAGGGGGACTGCACGTCCGTAGATCAAATACGGGTACAGGCGGCCATGGTCGGCGGTGGGGTATCCGTATGTGGGGCGATGTGAGCTTTGTCGGGTAGTGGTCTCAGGTTCGGGTTTCCCAGGTGTCGAAGATGCGGCAGACGCCTTCGAGGGTGGGGTGTTGGTCGATGATGGCGTGTAGCCGCTCGCGCAGGTCGTGGTGGTCGTTGTTGTCGGTGTGGCTGGAGATGGCGAGGATCAGCAGGCTGGACAGGGTGTTGGCGAGTTGGTGGTCGCGGTCGTAGGGCATGTTGCCGTGGGGATCGGTGAGCACCGAGATCATCTGGGCGCCACCGGTGGCGAGCAGGCTGGGGATGTCGGGACGGTTGGGCCGTTGGGTGGGTGGGTAGGGGTTGGGCAGTGGTGCGGGTTGGCCAAGCAGTTCGGCGGTGATGAGTGTGGCGATGGCCGGGGCCATGAGGATGCCGTTGCGGTAGGTGCCGGTGGCTAGGTGCAGTCCGGGCAAGGCGGTGGCGCCGATGAGTGGGGCGCCGTCGCTGGTAGCGGGGCGGTAGCCCCATCGGGCGCCGATGAGTGGGGCGGTGCGCAGGTCGGTACGGAATTGATGCAGGAGGGCGTGCAGGAGATGGTGGTGTTCGCCTGCCGTTGCCCCGGTGGGCATGTCGGTAGTTGTGGGGTCGGTGAATCGGTTGGTGGCTCCGAGGTACAGGCCGCCTGAGTTGGGCACCAGGTGCAGACCGCAGGCGAAGTCGCGGTTCGGAGTGCGGACCACCATCGGCGGCTGCGCCGGTTCGGGGACATCGAGCAGGAGACTGACGCCTTTGGCGGCCAGCACTTTGGGTAGCGGGCCGGTGTGCGCGGCAAGCGGGGCTAGCAGGCCGTCGGTGGCCGTGTCTGCAGCCAGGATCACCGCGCCAGCGTGCAGCTGGGTTCCGTCCTCAAGGGTGATACCGACGGCCCGGCCATTGGTGACGAGTACCTGTGCCGCGGTGCCGTCCAGACGCTCGATGCGGGGGTGGGTTTGTGTGGCAGTGTTCATCGCTGAGAGCAGCGCAGTGGTATCGACCCAGCCTTCCTGGGGGCACAGCAGCGCGGCGACCGGGGCATGCCGCGCCGCAGGCCGCAGGCCCATTACCTGCCGAGGGTCCAGCTCCTCCACAGGCTGGTCGAGATTAGCTGCTGCCGCGCGGATGGCATCGAGGTTTTCATGATCGGCCGGATAGTCCAGGTTGGCGATGACCACCGTGCCCTGCCTCAGCGCCACCCGCATGCCCGCACGCTCGATCAACGTGCCTAGCCAGCCTGGCCAGCGCAGCGCTGATTGGTGGCGAAACCACAGATCAGCTGTGCTGGACTGGCCTGCGGTGTGCTCACCAAGCACGCCCAGCATCGCCCCCGCCGCCTGGCTCGCCGCACCCGGCACGGCATAACCAGGCCCGACCAGACCCACCTTGAGTCCCGCGTCGGCCGCCGACAGCGCGATCGCCATACCGACTACCCCTGTGCCCACCACCACGACGTCAACGCTGCCCACGCGCAACCTCCCCGACCCCCCTGCCGTAACCGGTCGTGTCGCACCGCAACCGTGCGTACGCCGACGCGATACCCGGACCAGCCCGAAAACGTGATCACCATCATGGGACCACGACGCAAACCACCACGGGGCTATCTATCGGATCGAAGGCACACCCATGGGCAGAGGAGTGCGGTTCAGTATGTCGCTAGGCACCCTGCCCAACAGGCCGTCGTTCTCATCCGCCAGGTGTTGCCGCCGTCTCTGCCGTATTTCGCCTTCGACTTGGATCTTGGTCAAAGGCGGGAGCGCAGCGTGCGATGTCATAGCCGTGGATCACCACTTCGACCAGGGCGTAGGGCAGTTCCGCCGCTGGTACGGCCAACTGGTCGGCTGTCGCCCGGTATTCGGTGAGGACCGTCGATCGGTCGTGTTGGCGTCGCGCTGCCACCCATCGCTCGTTGCGCGCGGTGAGGCTGAATCCCGAGGTGATCAACTCGGCGGTGAGTCGCCACGGCGTTGCCACATTCGACTGGGTGCAGTGCGCCACCACGTCCCGTACCCGCCATCCCGCGCAGAGCGAGAGCCGGTTCCATGCGGCGTCGTCGAGGGTTTCCACGAGGTCGCCCAGACGGTTTCGCTGCGCCGTGACCAGCTGCCGGATGTCTGTGTTCGCCGTGTGAGGCATGGCTGCCCTTCTCCTGGGCTGTGATCAGCAGCAGCGAATTGTGCTGCTCCGGTGTCGGGCTGAAGTGGTGACGACAACATCGGCACGGCGCTTGCTGACCGCTGCGCACCGCTGCAAACTTCCTCCCCGATGGCCGGTGACGGGAGGGTCGCTGGTCAGCGGTCTGGGGTGGGGCGGAAGGCGATGATGGGCAGTTCGCGGACCAGTCGGCGGCGGGCGTCGTCAGTGCCGTCGTAGGTCCAGCCGACTAGGCGGCTGAGGACCCGGCGGACGATCGGCGTGATCAGGTGGTTGCGGTGTTCGTAGTCGGCCAGGACCGCGGCGGCGTCGGGTTCGTTGAGGATGCGGTGGACTGGGGTGAAGTGGTGCCGGCCGAGGGTGATCTCGACGGCGGGGTGGGCTTGGATGTTGCGCAGCCAGTCGGTGGTGCGGCCGAAGCCGGCCATGACTATGACCTCACCGGTGGCCGGGTCGGTTTTCAGGACTTCCACGACGGTCTGGTAGCGGCGTCCGGAGCGGCGGCCGAGGTGGGTCAGGCGCAGGAACCGGTGGCCCAACAGCCATCCGGCGTGCCAGTCGTACAGGCGTAGCGGCGCGCGCAGTACCGCGCGCAGCAGTGGGCTGGGGCGTCGTGGGGTCGTCATCACGGTGTCTCCGTCCGAGTCGCGGATCGGTTGGTCTGGCGTGGGCCAGTGGGCCGCGCAGCGCTGCGGTGTCACGGGGGGTGCCGGTGGGGTGCAGGGCGGTGAGGATGGTGCTGTGGGTAATCCAGCCGATCAGGCGGGTGCCGTGGCGGTCGAGCACGGGCAGTCCGGTGCCGTCGGCGCCGGCCAATGCGTGCAGCGCGTCGGTCAGGGTGGAGTTCTCGGTGATCCTCGGGGGCATCTGGGCGAGGTCGGCCACGGTGCGGTCAGTGGACTCGGTGTTGGTCAGGGTTTCGGCCAGCGCGCGGGCGGTCACGCACCCGTGGTACTGCTTGTCGGCGCCCATCACGGGCAGGACCCCGTAGGCCGAGCGCCACAGCGCCTGGCCGGCCATGGTGATCACGGTGTCGGCGGCCAGCGGGTTGGGCAGCGGTTCCATCACCGCGGCCACCGTCACCTGTCCTGACCGGCCGTGTCCGCCGGTCGTTGCCGCGTCGAGGTTCACGCCCCGGCGGGCGAGCTTGAGCGTGTAGATCGTGTCCTTCGACAGGGCGTGGGACACTGCAGTGGCGGCCACGATCGCCAGCATCAGCGGCAGGATGATGGTGTACTCGCCGGTCAACTCGAACAGGATGATCACCGCGGTGATCGCCGCCCGGGTGGCCCCGGCGAATGCGGCACCCATGCCGATCAGCCCGTACATGCCCGGTGCCGCGGTTGCGGCGGGGAACAGGTGGTGCACGACGATCCCGAACGCGGTACCGCCCATGGCACCGATGAACAGCGACGGCGCGAACACCCCGCCCGAGCCGCCGATGCCGATGGTCAGGCTGGTCGCCACCATCTTGCCGGCCATCAGGATCAGCAGGAACCACAGCACGTAGCGGCCGTCGATGGCGTGCGCGAGCACCGGGTAGCCGACCCCGTACATCTCCGGCAGTAGCAGCAGCAGTCCGCCCAGCAGCAGCCCGCCGACCGCCGGACGCAGCCACTCCGGACCACGCACCAGGCGCTGCCAGACCCGGTCACAGCCGTCCTCGATCCAGTACAGGACGTGGGTGAAGGCCACGCCGACCGCGCCGATCACCAATCCGAGCAGGGCGAAGGCCAGGTACTCCCAACCAGAGCGCAGCCCGAACGCGGGCAGGTCCAGGAACGGGTGGTCACCGAACGCCGCTCGGCCGATCACGCTCGCGGTGATGCTGGCCAGCACGACCGCGCCGAAGGACTCGGTGGCGAAATCTCGCAGGATCAGCTCCATCGCGAAAAACGGGCCGGCGATCGGCGCGTTGAACGTTGCTGCGATCCCACCGGCCGCGCCGCAGGCGACCAGGATGCGTAACCGGTTTTCCGGCACCCGGGTGAGCCGGCCGAGGCTGGAGCCCCACGCCGAGCCGATCTGCACGATTGGTCCTTCCCGGCCGACCGAGCCTCCCCCGCCGATGCACAGCGCGGAGGCCAGCGCCTTAACCACGCTGACCTGCGGCGGAATCCGCCCACCGCGCTCGGCCACGGCGTACATCACCTCGGGCACCCCGTGTCCGCGGGCCTCGGGCGCGAACTTGGTGACCAGCGGGCCGTAGATCGCTCCGGCGAGCACCGGCGCGGCCAGCACGAAGTACATGCCCAGGGCGGGCAAGTGGGGATTGGCGGCGTGGCCGGCGCCGGAGTAGTCCGGATGCCCGGACAGTAGGCCGGTGAACGTGGTGATCAGCCAACGAAACACGATCGCTCCGCCACCCGCCCCGGCGCCGATGACCACGGCGAGGCTGACCAGGCCACCCCGGCTTTCCCGCAACCATTCCCGAACCGGCACTCGCCGGGGCACCGGCAGTGATCGCGGTCCCGACAGGGGTGCTTCGGGAGAACGATCCACTTGGCTCATTGTTGTAGTATCTAACAGTTAGTCGCGCTACGTTTGTGAGGTTCGGTACAAACGACCTATGACTGTTGGGCCTGCCCCGACCCGCGGTGGCAGTGTCACCAGCGCCGACACGGTGACCGACGCCGTGTTGCGGGCCTCGCGCCTGCTGGTTGGCCTGTCGGCCCGCTCGATCGCCGCCGTGGACGACTCCATCACGCTGCCCCAGTTCCGGCTGCTAGTGGTGCTGTCCACGCGCGGCCCGATGAAGCTGTCGGCGTTGGCCGAGCACCTAGACGTCAAGTCATCCACCGCGACCCGCATGATCGACCGACTGGTCGCCGCTGGACTGGTGGACCGGGAGATCAATCCGATCTCCCGGCGTGAGGTGGTGATCGACCTGACCGGCACCGGCGCCTCCGTGGTCACCCGAGTCACCCAGGCACGGCGCAGGGAGATCGCTAACATCGTCGCGAACATGCCCCCACCACACCGCACATGGCTGGTGGACGCCCTGGATGCATTCAGCGAGGCCGGCGGCGAACCCTCCATCGACGGACTGGACACCCGACGCGTCGCCGACTGGATCTAACGCTGAAATCTGGAACTGAGGAAGATCGTTGACACCTGGGTCTCTTCATCGTTAGGAGACCTGTGAGTGATCCACTGAATGATCCTGCGGTGCGTCGCAAGCTGGCAGTCCTGCGCCATGTTGACGAGGTGACCGGCAATGTGGCGATGACGTGCCGCTACTTTGGCATCAGTCGTCAGCTGTACTACACCTGGTTGCGCCGCTATCAGGACGAGGGCCTGGACGGGTTGCGGGATCGGTCGCGGCGGCCTAAGACCTGTCCGCATGCTACCGATGCTGAGGTCGTCGAGAAGATCGTCCACCTGCGCCGGACGTACCACTTCGGGCCGACGAAGATCTCGATGTATCTGCAGCGCTACCACGACGTGGCCGTGAGCAGATCCGGGGTCTGGCGCATCCTCAAGCGCTTGGGCCTCAATCGGCTGCCGGCGTCGCAGCGGTATCAGCGGCGCGACCGCAAGTGGAAGCGTTACGAGAAACAACAGCCTGGCCACCGGGTGCAGATCGACGTCAAGTTCATCGAACCGCTGACCACCACCGCAGCCAGCACCACCGCCGGCAGCTCGGCTGACTCCGCAGCGAGCAGCGAGGTGCGGTCGGGCCGGCGGGGCAAGTACTACCAGTTCACCGCGATCGATGACTGCACCCGACTACGCGTGCTGCGCATCTACCCGCAGTGCAATCAAAAGACCGCGATCCAGTTCGTCGACTACGTCCTGGACCGGCTGCCCTTCAAGGTCGAAGTCATCCAAACCGACAACGGCGCCGAATTCCAAACAGCGTTCCACTGGCATGTGCAGGACAAGGGCATTGGTCACGTCTACATCAAATCCCGCACGCCCGACTCAACGGCAAAGTCGAACGCTCCCACCGCATCGACGCCGAAGAATTCTACCGTTTACTCGACGGCGTCGTCATCGACGACACCAAAGTATTCAACGACAAACTCCAAGAATGGGAAGACTACTACAACTACCACCGACCCCACGGCGCCCTCGGCGGACAAACACCCTATGAAAGACTCCGCCAGAAAACCCACCCAGCTGTCGCCGATCTACCACAGCCGCACATGGCCGATGCTTTCGGAGCCAGTCGCCAGTCCGCCTGGGAACGATTCCGCACTCACTCCCGTTGGAATCGCACACACAGACTATCGCGGCTGCGACGTGTACGGCGTGCCGCGATGCTCCGCCGGATGGCGCTCGGCCAGAGCGATGAATTTGTCGCCGTCCTTCGACAGATGGTGCGAGCCGATCGCGCGTCGTCATCGCTGGATCGCCAGCTAGAAAGGCCTGCCGGATCGGTAGTGCGTGGATAGAAGCGCGGGCCGCGTGACTACTGAACCGCGATCAGGGCCGTTGTCACGGGCTACATGTTATGGCTGACAAAATTTTAATGTACCCTTGGCCGCTTCGATCACAACTGTGGTCGCTGCTCGTGTTTACAGGCGTCGGGAACGGCCCCGTAGCGATCGGTGTGCTCTTCGCGTGCATGGTGGGCATCATCGCCAGCCACAGATGCTCTGCGGGCGGGTACCGATCGGACGGATCGTGATCTCAGGCTCTTCAACCAAGAGGGCCTGGTTCTTATGCTGACACGTCAGCTCCACCGAGGAATGTCGGTGATCAGTCAGGATCCTTGGCTGATCCGACCGCTGTCGCGCAGAAGCAAAGACCAACCGCCTCCCTGTGGTGCAGCCGTCGGGAGGCGGTGGTTGGGGCTGACTCAGCTGCCCTGTGGCTGCTGGGTGGTCAGAGGTGAGTTGTGGCTGTCGGTGTGCGGCAGGTGCTGGGCGGGGATGACGCCCAGCTTGCCGGCCTGGTAGTCCTCGAAGGCCTGGAGCAGTTCGGCGCGGGTGTTCATCACGAACGGGCCGTAGGCCGCCACGGGTTCGCGGATAGGCAGTCCGCCCAGCAGCAACACCTCAAAGTTGGGCTCGGCGCTCGGCTGGTGGGCGGCGGCAGCGAGGGTCAGCGCATCACCGGGCCCGAACACGGCCAGCTGGCCCTTGCGCACCGGCCGCGCCTGCGTTCCAACGGTGCCCTGGCCGGCAAGCACGTAGGCCAGTGCGTTGTATTCCGTCGGCCAGGGCAGGTCGACCTGGGCGTCGGGGCTGACAGTGGCGTGCACCACGGTGATCGGGGTGAAGGTCATACCGGGTCCGCGATACCCGGCAACCTCGCCAGCAATGACTCGCAGCAGCGCTCCGCCGTCGGCCGAGGACAGCAGCGTGGCCTGCCGGCCGCGGATGTCCTGGTAGCGCGGCGGGTTGAACTTGTTGGCCCTGGGCAGGTTGACCCACAGCTGGATGCCGTGGAAGACCCCACCGGAAACCACCAATGCCTCCGGTGGCTTTTCGATGTGCAAGATCCCAGCGCCCGCGGTCATCCACTGCGTGTCGCCGTTGGTGATCACACCTCCGCCACCGTTGGAATCTTGATGCTCGAAGACTCCATCAATGATGTAGGTGACGGTCTCGAACCCGCGATGCGGGTGCCATGCGGTGCCCTTGGGCTCGCCCGGGGCGTAGTCCACCTCACCCATCTGGTCCATGTGCACGAACGGGTCCAGCTCGGTTAGCGAGACCCCGGCGAAGGCGCGGCGCACCGGAAATCCCTCGCCTTCGAAACCGCTCGGCGCGGTGGTCACTGAACGCACCGGACGTCGCCGGCTGGCCGGATCTAGGCTGGGTACGCGGGGCAAAGTGAGAGTGTCCGCGGTGATGGCAGGCATGGCCATCCTCCAATAGTTGACGTATCAACTTGTTGTTTCTGATAACGCGAAAGGTCAAGCGCACAATCCCCGGTATGGCTTCATCCCGGGTGACTCGCCACGGCCTCGGGTGTGCTGTCGGGGGCACATCCGAGGCCGCAGCCTGGATCAGTCCTGCTCAATCTTGATCGCGGAGATGTCGAACTCGAGGGTTACCTTGTCGGAGACGAGCACGCCGCCAGCTTCCAGCGCAGCGTTCCACGCCACGCCCCAATCCCTGCGGTTGATTGTGGTGGTGCCTTCGAACCCGATACGGATGTTGCCGAAGGGATCAGTTGCAGTGCCGGTGTACTCAAAATCCACAGTGACCGGCTTGGTGATGCCCTTGATGGTGAGATCCCCTGTGAGCCGGTAGGTGTTGTGGTCGACTGCCTCGGCTGCGGTGGACTTGAAGGTGATCTGCGGGAAGTTCGCCGCATCGAAAAAGTCGTTGTTGCGCAGGTGCTCGTCACGCTGACCATTGCCAGTATTGACGCTGGCTACCTGGATGGTGAGCTCGGCGTGCGAGTTCGCCGGATTCTCGAAGTCGATATGCGCCGTGCCCGCCAACTCGTCGAAGGAGCCGCGGACCTTGGTCACCATCGCGTGGCGAGCGACGAAACCGATCCGGCTGTGGCTGGCGTCGAGCACGTAGTCACCGGTAAGGGGCTGGGTGAGGGTGGTCATGAGTTCCTCTCGATCGTTTGTTGACGTATCAACAACGTGCTCAACGCGCGCTGATGCGTCAACATTCCCGGTAGGGTGAGCAGGTGGCGACCCAGCGCTGGCTCACCGAGCAGGAGCAGGCGATGTGGCGCGGCTTTATGCAGATGTGCCGCGCCCTCGATCTGACGATCGAAGCGCAGCTGGCGGAGCACGGACTGTCCACCGCCGATTACGCGTTGCTGGTGCCGCTGTCCGAGACACCCGGCGGGGTACTGCGGCCCCGCGATCTGGGTCACGTCACCGGCTGGGATCGCAGCCGCCTGGCTCATCAGCTCCGGCGTATGGAACAGCGCGGCCTGGTCCGTCGCTTCCATTGCCCCACCGACGCGCGGGGCACCATGGTCGAACTGACCCCGACCGGACGTCAATCGATCGAGGCAGCCGCACCGGGTCACGTGGAGACCGTGCGGCGACACTTCATCGACGTCCTCACTCCCGCGGAAATCGACACCCTCACCGCGATCGCCACCCGGGTCAGCAGTACAGCCACCCCCCGCTGCGGCACCGAGGAGCCGTCCCAAAGCTGCGACAGCTAGCCACATCGGCACGGCAGGAAACCATGGTTCCGTCAACTGAGCTGCAGATGGTGTCGAGGGCATCGGATCGCAGCGCCCAGTCAGGCCGTTGCAAGGGGGCTTCGAGGTTGCCGGTCGCGTGGGCGGGCATACCCTCGACGACACTGAGGTCACCGAAGCGGTGGCGTTGGGTCACGCAGCTGCCGGGTCGCACCAGGCAGCCGGCGCCGACCTCGGCTCAGTCGCAGATGATCGCGTCCGGCTCGATCACCGCACCTGCGCCGATCCGGCAACCGTGGATCATGAACCCCGGTCCGATCGTGACGTCATCACCGAGGATCAGATTTGTTTGGCTCACTCGGGCAAGTCGGTGATGAGGACGTCATGGCCTTAGCTTCCGGCGGCGGTTCGGCTGGTCGACGCAGGTGGCCAGGCGATGCCGAAGTGCTCGTGCAGCCCGGCGACCCCGCGCGCGGTGACGCGCAGCGCCCGGTGAGTCGCAGCGGGCATGATCCAGCCTGCGGTATCGAACGCCTCAAGAACGGCCCTGCCCAGCGCACCGGCGATGTGATGGCGCTGCTCGGTCCAGTCGATGCAACAGCGCACCGCGCCCAGCCCAGGTGGCAGCATCGCGCCCAGCGTTACAAGCTCCTGGTGCCCTTTGGCGGTGAGGCGGTAGTCGCCTTCGTCGGCAACCCCGCCGGCAAGACGGTCTCCGCGTACCGCTGCCAGGTCCGGCGTGCCATCGGGTCCCTCGATGAAGCCCCGCTCGCGCAGCGTGTCGGTAACTGCGACGCCCAGCCGACCGCCGATGTGGTCATAGCAGCGTCTGGCCAGCCGCAGTGCGTGCGCCCGGGTCCCTTCACGCAGCGAACGCACTGGCTGGGTCGGCGCCAGCCGGCCAATGACCTCCACCAGCCGCGCCACGTCTGGGCCAGCGAGCCGGTAGTAGCGGTACCGGCCCGTGGGCAGCACCTCGATCAGACCTCTCTCGGTGAGCTTGCGCAGGTGGCCACTGGCCGTCGACGGACGCACGCCTGCCTCGGCGGCTAGCACGCTGGCCGGCAGCGCACGCCCATCGGCCAACGCCAGCAAGATCCGGCACCGTCCACGATCGGCGAGCAACTGCCCCACTGCCGCCATGTCGACATCCCCGCCACCAGGCATGCCACCGACGGTAGAGCGACGACACTTCACCGGCGGTCGAACCGACGCTGTCTTTTCGTAAGATTCCTCGCGTGATCTCAGCACCGATCGTCACCGTCCAGGAGTTCATCGTCGCGCCTGGCGCCTGCTGGTGGCCGGCATCGTCATGAGGCTGACCCAGACGTCCGACCTGTGGTGGAAGAACGCTGTTGTCTACTGCCTCGACGTCGAGACCTATCAGGACAGCGACGGCGATGGCCACGGCGACTTCCGCGGGCTGATCCAGCGCATCGACCACCTGCAGCGCTTGGGTGTCACCTGCATCTGGTTGATGCCCTATTACCCCTCGCCGGATCGCGACGACGGCTACGACATCACCGACTTCTACGGGGTAGATCCGCGGCTGGGCAGCCACGGGGACTTCGTCGAGTTCGTCCGGACGGCACGCGACCGCGGCATCCGGGTGATCGCTGACCTGGTCGTCAACCACACCTCTAACCAGCACCCCTGGTTCCAGAGTGCCCGCCGTAGCCCTGACTCGCCATATCGCGACTGGTACGTCTGGGCCGACCAGCCACCTGCGGACGGCCCGCAGGGCATCACCTTCCCCGACAAGGAGACCAGTCTCTGGACCTACGACGAGGCCGCGGGACAGTACTACCTGCACCGGTTCTACAAGTACCAACCTGACCTCAACATCACCAACCCGGCGGTGCGTGACGAGATTGCCCGGACGATCGGCTTCTGGCTGCACCTGGGACTGTCCGGCTTCCGGGTCGACGCCGTCCCGTTCCTGCTGGAGACCACCGGGCAGCGCGACGCAGCAGCGCTTCCCCGTCCGCATGACTACCTCGCCGACCTGCGCTCGTTCCTCGGCCGGCGCAGTGGGGAGGGCGTGCTGCTCGGGGAGGTCAACCTGCCTTACCCGGACACGATGACGTTCTTCGGGTCCGACCGCGATGAGCTGACGATGTGTTTTGACTTCATCGGAATGCAGCGGATGTATCTGTCTCTCGCGCGGGGCAACGCCGAATCGTTGGCCGAGGCGCTGCGCCAGCGGCCGCAGCCTCCTAAGGACGCGCACTGGGCGACGTTCGTGCGCAACCACGACGAGCTGACGCTGGACAAGCTCACCGACACGCAGCGCCAGGAGGTGTTCGAGGCATTCGGTCCCGATCCGGACATGCAGCTTTATGGCCGCGGATTGCGCAGGCGATTGCCGACGATGCTGGGCGGTGACCGGGATCGCATCCGGATGGTCTACAGCTTGCTGTTTTCCATGCCCGGCACGCCGGTGTTGTTCTACGGCGAAGAGATCGGGATGGGGGAGGACCTCCGAGCTGAGGGCCGGCTTGCGGTGCGCACCCCGATGCAGTGGTCAGCCGAGCGCAACGGTGGATTTTCCACCGCTGACAAATCCGAGCTGCCTGGCCCGATCCCGGATGGCGAGTACGGGCCCGAGCGGGTCAACGTCGCTGCGCAGGAACGCGACCCTGGGGCGCTGCTGTGCTGGGTGCGGCTGCTGATCGAGTCGTATCGACGCTGCCCCGAACTGGCCTGGGGACGTTACGAGGTACTCGACGCCGGCGACAGTGCGGTGCTCGCGCACCGGTGTGACACCGAAGGCGGAACCGTGTTGGCGGTGCACAACTTTGCTGCCGTACCGAAGAAGGCCGCGCTGAAGCTGGCTGGGCTGGACGCCTCCTGCGTGCTCAGCGATGTCCTGGCCGATGGGTCGGAACGGGTCGCGAACGACGGTTCCGTGGTTGTTCAGCTCGGACGGTATGGCTGCCGCTGGCTACGTGTCGAACACGATTTCCGGTGAGCCATCCCCCTTACGCGGTTGGTGGTGAGCTTCGGTATGTCGTCTGAGCATGTGATCGTTTCCTCGACTACGGGCAGCGAGGAGTCCGCCCGTGCTCTCGCTGCCGGAGTGATCGACGCCAAGCTGGGCGCCTGTGCCCAGATCGTCGGGCCGATCACGAGCGTGTTCCGCTGGGAAGGGACGGTGCAGACCGAGCAGGAATGGCGGGTGGATATCAAGACGGCCGCCGATCGAGTCGCGGCGCTCACCCAGCACATCAAGGCTCACCACAGCTACGACGTGCCGGAAATCATCGCAACACCCATCACAGGCGGCAGCGCCGAATACCTTTCGTGGCTGGAAAACGAAACACGTACCTAGACTTTCGGACGCTCGCCCTCGCCACCCTCCCGACAGGGAGACATATCGGGGTGAAAATCACCCTGTTGAGGCCGATATATCTCCACGTCGGGCTGGAATTGCGCTGGTATGGGATTCGATGTTCACTATCGTGCCCGGTGGGGAAGGAGTTGGGCATGCCTGACCCGTCTGCGTCAAACGGCGGCGACCGTCCTGGCCGCCTGCCGGACTCAGTACGGTCGTGGCTGCGCCAGGATCCGCCGAAGACCCCGCCGTGGCGGGTAGAAGGCCTGCCGGGGCGATCCAGCGAGCCGTCGCCGCCGCGGCGGCCGAGCTGGTCCCGGTTCTGGTGGGTGCTGCTGGGGTTGCTGGCGATCAACTGGATAGTCTCGGCACTGCTGCTCGGTCCGGCGCCGCGTACCGCGGTGTCCTACACGTATTTCGTGCAGCAGGTCGACGCCGGCAACGTCAAGGAGATCACCTCGACCGCGGACCGGATCGAAGGTGGCTTCAAACACCAGGTGCCCTACCCACCCGGTGCCCCGGACGCTAAGCCGGTCGAACGGTTCAGCACCCAACGCCCGTCGTTCGCTGACGACGCGCTGTTCCAGAAGCTGCAGGATCACGGCGTGGTGGTCAACGCCAACCCGCCTGATGAGAGGCCAGCGGTATGGCAGCAGGTGCTCCTGGGATTCGGCCCGACACTGCTGTTTCTGGGTCTGATGGTGTGGTTGTTCCGGCGCAGTGCCGCCGCGGCCGGGGGACTCGGCGGCATCGGTCGGTCGCGGGCGCGGCTCTACCAACCCGAGGCCGGGCCGCGCACGACATTCGCCGATGTCGCCGGTATCGACGAGGTCGAAAACGAAGTCATGGAGATCGTTGACTTTCTCCGCGACCCCGGCCGTTACCGGCGGCTCGGTGCGCAGATCCCGCGAGGGGTGTTGCTCTCCGGGCCGCCCGGGACGGGCAAGACGCTGCTCGCCCGCGCGGTGGCCGGCGAGGCGAACGTGCCGTTCTTTTCGATCTCTGCATCTGAGTTCATCGAGATGATCGTCGGCGTTGGCGCCAGCCGCGTCCGTGACTTGTTCGAGCAAGCCAAGAAGGTCGCGCCCTCCATCATCTTCATCGACGAGCTCGACGCCATCGGACGCTCCCGCGGTGGTGCGCAGTCCTTCGGCGGCCACGACGAGCGCGAGCAGACCCTCAACCAGATCCTCACCGAGATGGACGGGTTCACCGGCAACGAGGGGGTCGTCGTGCTTGCTGCCACCAACCGTCCAGAGATCCTTGATCCAGCGCTGCTGCGCCCTGGCCGTTTCGACCGGCGGGTGACGGTCAGCCCGCCCGATCTCAAGGGGCGGCGACAGATCCTCGACGTGCACGTCCGCGGCGTACCGCTGGCCGCCGACGTCGACCTTGACGATGTGGCGGCCTCGACGCCGGGCATGGTCGGCGCAGACTTGAAGAACCTGGTCAACGAGGCAGCGCTGCTTGCTGCTCGGCGCAACCACGACCGGGTGACCGCGGCGGATTTCAGTGATGCCCTTGAGAAGATTGTTCTCGGTACGGTGCGCGGCATCATGCTGTCCCAAGAGGACAAGGAGCGCACCGCGTTCCACGAGTCGGGCCACGCGCTGCTGGGCATGCTGACACCCGGAGCCGATCCGGTCCGCAAGGTGTCGATCATCCCGCGCGGTCAGGCGCTGGGAGTGACCTTCCAGAGCCCGCAAACCGACCGGTACGGGTACTCGGCGAAATATCTGCGAGGCAGGATCGTCGGCGCACTGGGCGGCCGAGCCGCCGAGGACCTCGTCTACGGCGACATGACCACCGGCGCGGAAAGCGACTTGGAGCAGGTCACCGGCATCGCTCGCCAGATGGTTGGCCGGTGGGGGATGTCCCCAGCCATCGGCCCGGTGTCGGTGCTGCCGCCGCCAGGACAGGAGACGCCATTCGGCCAGGACGGTGTCGCTCCGGCGACCAAGCAGCTGGTCGACGAGGAGGTCCGGCGAATAGTTGACGACTGCTACGCCGAAGCGGTCGCTACGTTGCGTGAGCACCGCGAGCAGCTCGACCGGCTGGCGCACACCCTGTTACAGCGAGAGACGCTCGACGAGGACGAGGCCTACGAGGCCGCGGGAATCCGCCGGGAAACCGCTCCGGCCGCAGTCGCCCGGGGGGAGGCGCCGCACACCGAGCCCGCCCCGGGCCTCCCGGTTTCCAGTCCCCGGCAAGGTGACACATCGGGGCCGGCGACCTGACTCACCGGCTCGCCCGTCCCACCAGTACGCAGGCGTCGTCGGTGCGGATACCGGCGTCGCGCAGCAGCGTGGCCGCCGTCAATAGCGGTGTACTGGTCACCAACTGATCGAGTTCATCGCAACCCCAGCGCCCGCGCACCCCATCGGAGTGCAGGATGACGAGCGAGTCAGCCGGTAGTAGGTGGTCGAAGGGCTGCAACGGAGGCTCGCGGTAGCCCACGATGCCGCTGTGGGATACCAGGCGTCGCTTTTCCCGTGCGTTCACCACCGCGCCCCCGATGTTGCCTACCCCGATGAAGCGCAGCCGGTGGGCGTCGGGATCAAGCTCGGCGATTGCCACCGCACCACCGTAGGTACCGGCCAGGGCACGGTGGATCCTGAGCAGGGCGACCTCCGGCGGTGATACGGGCTGGGTGCAGTCGGTGAAGGCCCGGACCGCCTCCCTGGCGGCTGCCGCGGCCAGCGGTCCACGTCCGGACCCGTCGCAGACCATCAGCGAGATTCGGGGTCCGTCGCGGCGCACCGCATACGTGTCGCCGCAGACGTCTTCGCCGCTTGCCGCACGGGAGATGCCCGCTGCCGGTGGTCCGACGGCCTCGGCAGCCAGCGTCGGGCGAGCCTGCCGATCTGCCTCGAAGCGAGCCGCAAGCACGGTGCCCCGGCCCGGCCGTGACGCGATATCGAGCTGGTCGGCGAGCCGGGCAACCATGCCAAGTCCGACGCCGAGCGTCCCTGCCGTCGAGTGACGATGCCGGCGAGCGATCCCGACGTCGACGATTCCAGGTCCGCTGTCCACCGTGACCACCTCGACCGCGGCCGACGCGCCAGTACGGATCGAGCGCAGCAAGATCGCTCCACCACCGCCGTGGGTGTGCACATTGGTTGCCAGTTCGGTCACCGCTAAGCCAACTTCCGCCACGCGTGCGACCGGCAGTCCAACCTGCTGCGCAAGCTGTTCAGCGGCGCGGCGTGCCGCGACCGCGTCGCTGACTTCATCCAGTGACAGCCACGCCACATCTTCGACGGTGGCAGCGGCGGTGGCAGGGCTGCTCATCGCCGCCAAGAAGTCATCGCGTCCATATCACCACCGCACCCGAACCGCCGTAGGTCACGATATTGTGGGCGGGCTTGCCCGCGACCGTCACCAGTGTGGTCTGATCGACCAGGGACAACGACTGCACTGTCGGTCCAAGAGGTCAACCCAAGTCCAGACCAGCAGCGCGTCACCGAGCCGCAGGATCGGCACGCGCTCCATCAAACACTCCGCCGTCGTGACGCACCAGATCCATCTCAGGGTGACGCAGCGCACCCAACACCCGAACCGCGGTGGTGTCTTTAGGTCAGGGATTCTTCGGGACTGGTTAGGTACCGCCGCCAACGATGTCAGTCAGCCCGATGTCAGGGCACGATCTGCACCTCGTCGCCGAGGTGCAGGGTGTTGTAGAAGATCCGGGCGGCATCGGGGGTCAAATGCACGCAGCCGTGCGAAGGAACTCGCACATTGTCTTCATGAAACGCGTTATCGCCGTCGAAAAACACGGAGTAAGGCATTGGGGCGTTGTGGAACAAGCTGCTGCGGTGGTGTAGGTCTTTCCAGAACACCTTGAAGGTGCCCGGCGCAGTCGGTGCGCTGGGTTGGCCGGTGGCCACCGGAACCGGGCCGTAGCTGACGTTGCCGTCGCGCATCAGCCACGCCTGCTGGGAAGACAACTTGACGCAGGCCCGGGTCGACACTCCGCAGGGAGCGCCATCCGGCGCGACCGCGGCAGTAGCCTTTGTTGCAGGCAACACACCCGTAGCTGCCACGGCCGCCAACCCAGCGATCCCGGCTGCACGAATGATCGGCATAATGTCGTTCTCCTCCGGCCAGCACGACTGTTCGTCGCACTGAGTTACCCGATCACCGCGCACAGTAAACCCCAGCTCCCCAGCCCCTCTCGCGTTAAACGGTGCACCGCTGTTCAGGGACTCCCGAAACAGCAGCCTGCATCCTCCAACGCGAGAGTATGAGGGCGGGGTGGGGTAGGCAGGCCAGAGCGGGACGCTAGGATCAGGGCGGGACCACAGCGTCCCGGGTGAGTCGGGGAAAACCAGGAGGCAACCTGTGACGGCCGTTGCGCCCCAGCCGATCGCCACCCGCCCGCGTCCGGTGCGCCCCACTGTCAAGGGGTCGACCTTACTTGGCCTGCTCCAGACGACCGATCACAAGGTGATCGGCATGCTTTATCTGGTCACGTCGATGGCGTTTTTCTTCGTCGGCGGCAGCATGGCCATGCTCATGCGGGCTGAGTTGGCGCGGCCAGGATTGCAGTTTTTGTCAAATGAGCAGTACAACCAGCTCTTCACCATGCATGGCACGATCATGCTGCTGCTGTACGCTACGCCGATCCTGTTTGCGTTTGCCAACCTTGTCTTACCACTGCAGATTGGCTCGCCGGACGTGGCGTTTCCGCGCCTCAACGCTTTCTCCTACTGGGCGTTTTTGTTCGGCGGTCTCATCGTGCTGTCCGGGTTCTTGACGCCCGGTGGTGCCGCCGACTTCGGTTGGTTCGCCTACACGCCACTGTCCGACGCGATCCATTCTCCGGGGGCGGGTGCCGACCTGTGGATCATGGGATTGGTACTCGCTGGCCTGGGCACCATCTTGGGTGGCGTCAATATGGTCACCACGGTGGTCTGCCTGCGCGCACCAGGAATGACGATGTTCCGGATGCCCATTTTTACCTGGAACATCTTCGTCACGTCGCTGCTCGTGCTGCTCGCATTCCCGATCCTGACTGCGGCGCTGCTGGGTCTGGAAGCCGACCGGCGGATCGGAGCGCACGTTTTCGACCCCGCCAACGGTGGAGCGATCCTCTGGCAGCACCTGTTCTGGTTCTTCGGCCATCCCGAGGTCTACATCGTGGCGCTGCCGTTCTTCGGCATCGTGTCGGAGATCTTCCCGGTGTTCTCCCGTAAACCGCTGTTCGGCTACAAGACGCTGATTTTTGCCACCCTGTCGATCGCCGCGCTGTCCGTGGTGGTGTGGGCGCACCACATGTACGCCACCGGTGCCGTGCTCCTGCCGTTCTTCGCATTTACCACGTTCCTCATCGCGGTGCCCACGGGTATCAAGTTCTTCAACTGGATCGGCACCATGTGGCGGGGTCAGCTGACCTTCGAGACTCCGATGATGTTCTCGATCGGCTTTCTCATCACCTTCCTGCTCGGCGGCCTCACCGGGGTACTGCTGGCCGCTCCCGCGATCGATTTTCACGTCAGCGACACGTACTTCGTGGTGGCCCACTTCCATTACGTGCTCTACGGCACGATCGTGTTCGCCACCTTCGCCGGGATCTACTTCTGGTTCCCGAAGATTACCGGCCGGATGCTTGACGAGCCGCTGGGCAAGTTCCACTTCTGGGCCACTTTCATCGGCTTCCACCTGACATTTTTGGTCCAGCACTGGCTCGGTAACGAGGGTATGCCCCGCAGGTACGCCGACTACCTGCCCAGCGACGGTTTTACCACCTTGAATATGGTGTCCTCGATCGGCGCCTTCGTGCTGGGTCTTTCCACGCTGCCGTTTTTGTGGAACGTGTTCCGTAGCTACCGGTACGGCGAACCCGTCACCGTCGACGACCCGTGGGGCTATTGCAACTCGCTGGAATGGGCTACTTCCTGCCCGCCGCCGCGGCACAATTTCACCGAGCTGCCTCGCATCCGTTCCGAGCGACCCGCATTCGAACTGCACTACCCGCACATGTCGGATCGGATACGGCACGAGGCGTACATCGGCCACGGGCGCCCCGCTGCGCCGAGCGAACAGGCGGCCCATGCCGTGCAGCACGGTGCGAGCAATGTGACCGACCCACGCGAGAAGTGACTGCCAACCGAAGGAACACGCTGCTGGTAACGGTCACCGGGCGGGACAAGCCCGGAGTCGTTTCGATGATCTTCTCTGCCCTCACCAAGCATCGCGTGGACATTCTCGACGTCGAGCAGGTGGTGATCCGGGGCCGGATCATTCTGGGTGTGCTCGTGGCCACCGCGGCTGATCCCGAGGATCTGCAGGAAGCAGCCGAACACGCCATGGCCAGTATCGGAATGCACCTGGAGGTCGAGGTCGGCGCCGGCGCCGTGGGTTCGATGGTGGCCGCCTCCACACACGTCGTGTTGGTGCTGGGCCGTCCGGTGACGGCGCAGGCGTTCACCGAGACGACCCGCGCGCTGGCCGCTCTGAACGTCAACATTGACGCTATCCGGCGGATCGCGGACTACCCGGTCACCGGGCTGGAGATGCTGGTGTCAGTGCCCAGCAACGGCAACCCGGACGCAGCCGATGCCGCATTACGCTCCGCGCTGGTGGGATTGGCCATGCGTGGTGATGTCGACCTCGCTGTCGAGCGGGTCGGTCTCGCCCGCCGAGCCAAGCGCATGATCGTCTTCGACGTCGACTCCACCCTGGTGCAGGGTGAGGTGATCGAGGCTCTGGCCGAGCATGCCGGCTGCGGGGCTGAGGTGCGTGCGGTCACCGAGGCGGCGATGCGTGGGGAAGTGGACTTCACCCAGGCGTTGCGTCGCCGGGTCGCGCTGCTGGAGGGCCTCCCGGCGAGCGTGCTCGGTGAGGTGACCAACTCGCTGGAGTTCACCCCGGGTGCGCGTACAACGGTGCGGACGCTCAAACGGTTGGGGTTTCGGTGCGGAGCCGTCTCTGGTGGTTTCACGCAGATTGTGGAGCCGCTGGCCGCCGATCTCGGGCTGGACTTTTGCACGGCCAATGAACTAGAGATCCGCGGCGGAAGACTCACCGGCCAGGTCATCGGGCCAGTGGTCGACCGCTCCGGCAAAGCCGACGCGCTGCGCCAGGCTGCCGAGCACTTCGGGATCCCGCTGGCCCAGTGTGTCGCCGTGGGCGACGGCGCCAACGACATCGACATGCTCACCGCAGCCGGTCTGGGTGTCGCGTTCAATGCCAAACCCGCGCTGCGTGAGGTCGCGGACACCGCGATCAACCAGCCGTTCTTGGATGTCGTGCTGTTCGTGCTCGGTGTCACACGAGATGAAGTGGAGGCCGCCGACGCAGCAGACGGAATGCTGCGCAGGGTGCCTCTGTGAGTAGCGATGCAACTTATTCGGTCGCATCCCCACTTACCGGCGGCTACCACCCGTCCGGGTGATGCCGCTGATCTTGCATATCGAGCCTGGCGCGATGCCATCGCGCAGCGCGCTGCTGGAAGCAGCCGCGTCGGCGGCGGTGGCGCTGTGCCGTGATGAGCGGTCACAGCCCGGTGGCCCATGGTCCGCCGAGGTGCAATCCTGGCTGGCCGGCCGGATTCGAAAAGTTGCTCGCCGGGCCCGCGGCGCGCGCTGGGCTGCGGTGACCGAGCTTCCCGGCGTCACCGTTGACAACCGCGGCGCCCAGGTGCGGGCATTGCTGCCGTGGTTGGTCACCGAGACGCCGCACATCGTGACGCGGCTGCAGGTAGGTGGGACTGATCTGCCGCCCGATGAAGCCGGTCCACTACCCGAGGGCGTCCCGGTGCTCTGGCTGACGCCCGGGCCGCTGATGACGGTGGGGAAGGCGGCTGCTCAGGTGGGGCATGCCACGGTATTGCTGGCGGCGCGGCTTGCCATCGACGGCCGGATACCTGAATTGGAGAGTTGGGCCGCAGGTGGTTACCGCTGCGGCGTGCGCCCCGCCAGCCCAGGCCGATGGGCTGAGTTGGTGACCACCGAGCATCCCGAACAAGCTTGGAGGCAGCGCAACGTGCTTATCGTGCGCGACGCGGGCTTCACCGAGGTTCCTCCCGGCACCCCCCACCGTGGCTGCCCACTTCCGCGCCTAGATCCTAGATCCCGCACTTGCGCAGACCCGCAGAGAGATCATGAGGCGGCGGCCAGGCGAGTGAGGGCGGACCGGGCCACGGCGGGGTCAGTGGTCGGCCAAAATGGCGGCAGCGAGGCACGGAGGAAGGCGCCGTAGCGGGCCGTGACCAGCCGCGGGTCCAGAATCGCGACCATGCCTCGATCTTCGGTGGAGCGCAGCAGGCGCCCGGCGCCCTGCGCCAGCAGCAGTGCAGCGTGCGTCGCGGCCACCGTGAGAAACCCATTGCCGCCACGAGCTGCCACCGCTCGTTGCCGTGCCGAACTCAGCGGATCGTCCGGGCGGGGGAACGGGATGCGGTCGACCACCACTAACGACAGCGACCGGCCGGGCACATCGACGCCCTGCCACAGCGACAGTGTGCCGAACAGGCAGGTTGGCTCATCCTGCGCGAACTGCTGCACAAGCAAGCCGGTGGCGTCGTCACCCTGGCACAGGATCGGCACGTCCAGCCGGGATCGCAGTGCCTCAGCGGCCTGCTTGGCGGCGCGCATCGAGGAAAACAGGCCTAGAGTGCGCCCGCCGGCTGCGGTAACCAGCGCACACAGCTCGTCGAGACAGGCTGGTGCCAGTCCATCGCGGCCAGGTGGCGGTAGGTGCGCGGCGGTGTAGAGGATCCCGGCTCGGCGGTGGTCGAAGGGAGAGCCTGCGTCCACACCGACCCAGGCCGGGCCGGTGTCGTCCTCGGCTGGTGGTGGCCGCTCGGTGGCGGTACCGGATGCGGGTGCGCCGATCGGCCGTTGCCGGGGAAGGCCCCACTGGGCGGCTAACGCGTCGAAGCTGCCACCCAGGGTGAGCGTGGCTGAGGTAAGTACCACGGTGCGCTTGTCGAACAACCGTTGTTGTAGCAGGCCCGCGACGTGCAGCGGCGCCACTCGCAGGACTCGCCCGCGGACCGACTCATCTGACAGCCATACCACGTCACGCCGGTCGGTCTCCTCATCCGGGAAGGCGACCAGGATCCGGGCGGCCGCGGAGTGCACCTGCTCCAGCGCCGCCAGCGCGAGGCGGCGACGGGCAGCGTTATCAGAATCCTCGCGCCGTTCAGATCCCAACGCGGTGGTGCAGTGGTGTGCTGCGTCGCGCACCGCAGCCAGTCCGGTGGCCACCAGAGTGCTCAGGGTGTCCCACCGCTGCACGTCTGCCTCGGCGAGCAGTAAGGCCAGCTTGTCGCCGGCCGCGGCCAGCTCGTCGGAAACCTGCTGATCGACGAGCCGGGCGCAGCGGCGAGCCGCGGTTTCGACCATCGACGCGGTGAGCTCCTCGGTGGCCGCGCTGGTGACCCGGTCAACTAGATCATGCGCCTCGTCGATGATCACGACACTGTGATCGGGTAGGACGGGTCGATCGCCCATCGCGTCGATGGCCAGCAGCGCATGATTGGTGACCACCACCTCGGCGCGGCCAGCACGGGCCCGGGCCTGCTCGGCGAAACAGTCCATGCCCACCGGGCAGCGCGACAGCCCCAGGCACTCCCGGGCACCGACCGACACGTGCCGCCAGGCCCGGTCGGTGACGCCGGGTACCAGCTCGTCGCGATCCCCGGTGTCCGTCTTCGCGGACCACTCATGCAGCCGGGCGATCTGGCGACCCAGCACCGAGGTTGGCGAGGCCGCGGCGGCGGCCTCGAAGAGGTCTTCACCCTCGTCGGTGGGTCCGGTGTTCAGCCGGTGCAGGCACAGGTAGTTGCGCCGGCCTTTGAGGATCGCAAAGCTGGGAGCGCTGCCTAGCTGCGGTTCCAGCGCTGCTGCCAGCCGCGGCAGGTCCCGGTCCACAAGCTGGCGCTGCAGCGCGATGGTTGCCGTGCAGACCACGACCGTGGTGCCGGACTCCACTGCGTACCGGATCGCCGGCACCAAGTAGGCCAGCGACTTGCCGGTACCGGTACCGGCCTGCACCGCGAGATGCTCGCCGGTGCGGATCGCCCGGTCTACCGCCTCGGCCATGAGGATCTGGCCAGCCCGCTGGGAACCTCCCACGGCGCGCACCGCTGCCGCCAGCAGCGTCGCGACATCCGGCACGGTCGGGGCGGAGGCGGACACAGCCGCAGACGCTACCGCCCGATCACTCGACGAAGTCGTGGCGGCACTCGGCCGCCCACCGTCGAGTCCGGATGACGTCGGACGTCGTTGGACCCCCCCGATGCGGCCCGCGCCAACCGCAGCCCGCGGTCATCACCCTCACATGAAGACGGTCGGGATGGCAGGTTCGCCGGGGGACAAGCGTCGACCCTCCCAGGGAAGGGTGGCCAGGGCGGTGCTGACTCGCTTGCGCCCATCCCGCACGGTGGGTGGTGAGGCGACTGGTTGGCCTCCGCGCAGCAGCGGCACCGGCAGCAGGCGGTCGTGTGGTCCGAGGGGAGGTTGCTGGCCACGGAGGAACACGACTTCCTCGACCGATGTACCGCTGCCGTCGTATCGGCGCAGCGCGCTTTTGGCGCCGCCCCGGGTGAGCTTGGCTGCGCTGCGCTTGGCCACCGGCTGCCCGTCCACCTCCACCAGCTTGTAGACCATTCCGGCCGTGGGCACACCGGAGCCGGTCACCACGGAGGTGCCCACCCCATAGGCATCCACCGGTTCGGCGCGTAACGCCGCGATCGAGTACTCGTCCAGGTCTCCCGACACGACGATCTCTACGTCCGGTGCACCGAGTTGGTCGAGTTGCTCGCGGGCGTGGCGAGCCAGCTCCCCGAGATCCCCCGAATCGATCCGGATTGCGTGCAGTCCCGGCCCCGCAACCTCGATTGCGGTAGCGATGCCCTGGGTGATGTCGTAGGTGTCCACCAGCAGGGTGGTGTCAGTGCCCAGCGCTGCGATTTGCGCGGCGAACGCGTCCGCCTCCCGTCCGTAGAGCAAGCTGAACGCGTGCGCTGCGGTGCCGGCGGTAGGGATGCCGTAGCGTTGGCCAGCGGCGAGGTTGGATGTCGCGGCGAAACCCGCCAGGTAAGCGGCCCGGGCCGCGGCCACCGCGGCCTCCTCATGGGTCCGCCGCCCGCCCATCTCCATCAATGGCCGATCGCCCGCCGCGATGGTCATCCGGGCGGCCGCGGTGGCCACCGCGCTGTCGTGATTGAGCACCGAGAGCACCAGCGTTTCCAGCAATACCGTCTCCCCGAAACTGCCGGTCACCGTCAGCACCGGGGAGCCGGGGAAGTACAACTCGCCTTCCGGGTAGCCGTCGATGTCGCCGCAAAAGCGGTAGCCGGTCAACCAGTCCACGGTGCGGGGATCCAGCATGCGCTGGAGGAAGGCCAGTTGCTCGTCGTCGAACCGGAACCGGGCCAGCGCGTCGAGCAGTCGAGGGATACCGGCGAGCACGCCGTAGCGGTGGCCCCGCAGCCCGCGCGCGAAAACCTCGAACACGCACTGCCGGGACGCAGAACCGTCAGCCAGTGCACTAGCCAGCATCGTCAGCTCGTACTGATCGGTGAGAAATGCGGTACTGCTTGGCAGGCAGGGTGGCATCTGGGGAGCTTATTGGTCAGCCAGGGTGGGAACATTGATTCATGACCACACCCGTCGAACTGGAACAGACCCAGGTCGACCCAGCGGTGGACGAGACCGGCACCGAGGACCGGCCTTGGCTGACGATCGTCTGGAACGACCCGGTGAATCTCATGTCCTATGTCACCTACGTCTTCCAGGAGCTTTTCGGATACAGCCGGGACAAGGCGACCAAGTTGATGCTCGATGTGCACCATAAGGGCCGGGCCGTGGTTTCGAGCGGCTCTCGCGAGAAGGTGGAGATCGACGTGGCGAAGCTGCATGGTGCCGGGCTTTGGGCGACCATGCAGCGAGACACGTGAACGGCTGGCGGCGGCGTGGCGAGCTGCTGGTCGGCACCTTGACCGGACGGGAAGCTGGACTGCTGCGCGGGATGGTCGGCCAGATCCGTGACCTGCTCGCGGCTCGGGTGGCTGCGAATCCCCGTGACGAGTTGGCCGAGCTCACCGGCATTATCGCCGGCCCCACCACCGCGCCAACCGACCAGGTGCTGGCCCGGCTGCTGCCCGATTTTCACCGCGAGGACACCGGGTTGTCCGGCGGTATGCGGGCGCTACACGAGCCCGATCTGCTGGCTGCCAAAGACGGCGCGGCCGCCGTGATACTCGAAACCTGCCCGGCGCACGGCGGGCGGATCAGGCTGTCGGAGGAGCAGGCCCAAGCCTGGCTGACTGCGCTCAACGACGTCCGGCTGGCCTTGGGCACGGTGCTAAAGGTCACCGAGGACATGCCTGATGAGCTCCCACCGGATGATCCGCGCACCCCACATCTGGCCGTGTACCACTGGTTGACTTGGGTGCAGGAGTCCCTCATCCAGGCCCTGATCAGCACGTAGGATGACAGGGTGCTGACGATCCGCCGCGACCTCGTCGACGCGATGGTGGCCCACGCCCGGCAAGACCACCCGCATGAAGCGTGCGGTGTCCTTGCGGGTCCTGCGGGATCGGATCGTCCAGAGCGGTTCATCAAGATGGCCAACTCTGCAAGTTCGGACACCTTCTACGAGTTCGACTCCCGGGAACTGATCGAGCTGTACCGAGAGCTTCAGTCGCAGGACGAGGAGTGGGTTGTTTTTTACCATTCCCACACTGCCACCGAGGCGTATCCGTCGCGTACCGACGTCAACATCGCCAGCTATCCCGAGGCGCACTACGTGCTGATCTCTACCCGTGATCCGGACGTCCACGAACTGCGCTCATACCGGATCATCGATGGTGAGGTGACCGAGGAGCCGGTGGAGGTCGTCGAGTCGTACATGTTTTCGCACACCGGTGCTGACGACGTCCCAGACGTGCCTTGATTCGCGCCGGCTCGCGCAGTCTTCGGAATGCCCGGGCTCGGTTGCGCGTACTGAATTGGTGAGCCGACCGCACCCTATGAGGAGGATCCCGAGAATGGCCGTCACCGTCTCAGTTCCCACCATCCTGCGCACCCACACCGGAGGCGAGAAGTCTGTGGAGGCATCCGGCTCCACGGTCGCTGAGGTCATCGAAGATCTGGAGAGGCGGCACTCGGGGATCAAGAATAGGCTGGTGAAAGACGGGTCCCTGCACCGTTTCATCAACGTTTACGTCAACGACGAGGACGTTCGCTTCGCGGGTGGTCTGGGGGCTGCTGTGCACGACGGCGACAACGTGACCATCCTGCCGGCCGTGGCCGGCGGGGCCAACTGGTGAGTGGGGTGCGAGGGGCGTGACGAGGCTCTGGCCGCTATAGCGGTTAAAGCCCTGCTTTAGCACACCGGATGCCACGGTGAGCGCGAACGAAGGGAGCGGCAATTGGCCCGCTACGACTCCCTGCTCGATGCGGTGGGGGACACTCCGCTCGTCGGGTTGCCTCGCCTCTCGCCGGGACCTGACGTGCGGCTGTGGGCGAAACTCGAGGATCGCAATCCGACCGGCTCGGTGAAGGACCGCCCGGCGCTGGCGATGATCCAGGAAGCCGAGCATTCCGGCCGGCTGACCAAGGGTTGCACCATACTGGAACCGACCTCGGGAAACACCGGGATCTCGCTGGCGATGGCCGCGAAACTCAAAGGTTACCGGCTGGTATGCGTCATGCCGGAAAACACCTCAATCGAGCGCCGGCAGCTGCTTGAGGCCTACGGCGCGGAGATCATCTATTCCCCGGCGACCGGTGGTTCCAACCAGGCAGTGGCGCGGGCCAAGGAACTGGCTGCCGCGCACCCCGACTGGATCATGCTCTACCAGTACGGCAATCCAGCCAACCCGGGCTCGCATTACCGGACCACCGGTCCGGAAATCCTGCGTGACCTACCCACCGTGACGCATTTCGTCGCTGGCCTGGGCACCACGGGAACGCTGGTAGGGGTAGGGCGTTACTTGCGTGAGCACAAGCCAGACGTGCAGATCATCGCCGCAGAACCGCGCTACGGTGAGCTGGTCTACGGCCTGCGCAACCTCGACGAAGGCTTCGTGCCCGAACTCTATGACCCCGAGGTGCTGACCGGTCGGTTCTCCGTCGGCTCCCTCGATGCACTGCGCCGCACCCGCGAGCTGCTAGAAGTTGAGGGCATCTTCGCCGGCATCTCAACCGGGGGCATCCTGCATGCCGCGCTGGCCGTTGCGGAGAAAGCCGCCGGCACCGGCGACCCTGCCGACATCGTCATCGTCGTGTGCGATGCCGGCTGGAAATACCTGTCTACCGGCGCATACACCGGCGACCTGGAGGAAGCCGCCGCACGCCTCGATACCCAGCTGTGGGCGTGACCGCCCGACCGAAGACCCGCTTGCGGGGTCGAGCATTGGCGTAGCCCCCCGGCCGCTGGTGCACAGGGTCCTCTTAGACAGCCGGGGTAATGTCCGTGAGCGTGCCCGAGGCGAATTCCGTTGGTTTGCGGCGGCCGCGAGTGCTGCCGGCCCGGCCCGGGCAAGCGGCGATGATCATAGCCGCGTTCACCGGCGTGCTGTACCTCACCGAGGCAGTGGACACCTTGCTCGATGGCGCCCTGAATCAGGACGGCATCCGACCGCGGCAGCTCAACGGCCTGGACGGGATACTCTGGGCCCCATTGCTGCACGCCAGCTGGCAGCACCTCGCGGCTAACACGGTGCCCGTGCTGGTATTCGGTTTTTTGGCCCTCGCCGGCGGCGTCGGTCAATTCATCGCGGTCACCGCCACGGTGTGGCTCGTCGGCGGCTTCGGCACGTGGTTGACGGGTAGCGCCGGAACCCACCTCGGTGCCTCGATTCTGGTCTTCGGCTGGTTTATCTTCCTGCTTGCGCGCGGTTTGTTCACTCGTAGCCCGGCCCAGATCTTGCTGGCGGTGGCGTTATTCGCGCTATGGGGCAGCGTGTTGTGGGGGTTGCTACCCGGCACGGTCGGGATTTCCTGGCAGGGTCATCTGTTCGGAGCCGCGGGTGGGTTGCTGGCCGCGTACCTGGTCGCCCTCGCGGATCGAGCCCGCGCTGATCGGTTCCCTCTGCCGCGGTTGACCCGATCATGATTAGTCCGGACGCTCCGATCGGCGTCTTCGACTCCGGCGTGGGCGGGCTTACCGTCGCGCGCGCCATCGCCGATCAGCTGCCGCGCGAACGGCTGCACTACGTCGGCGATACGGCCCATGGGCCCTACGGTTGCCTGCCCATCGCGCAGATCCGGGCGAACGCGTTGATGGTGGCAGACGAGTTGGTCGACAGCGGGGTCAAGCTGTTGGTCATTGCCTGCAACACAGCCTCCGCGGCGTGCCTGGCCGACGCCCGGGAGCGCTACTCGATCCCGGTGGTGGAAGTAGTGCGCCCCGCCGTCCGTCGCGCGGTCGCCGTCACTCACTCCGGACGGATCGGCGTGATCGGCACCCAGGCCACCATCCGCTCCCGCGCCTATCACGATGCCTTTGCTGCGGCCCCGCACGTCCAGGTGACCGGTGTGGCTTGCCCACGTTTTGTGGACTTCGTCGAGCGAGGGATGACCTCGGGACGCCAGATGCTCGGGTTGGCGCAGTCTTATCTCGAGCCGCTGCAGCGCGCCGGGGTGGATACGTTGGTGCTGGCCTGTACGCACTACCCGCTGCTCACCGGGGTGCTGCAGATCGTCATGGGTGACGGGGTGACCCTGGTGGCCAGTGCCGAGGAGACCGCCAAGGACGTGCTGCGGGTGCTTACCGACGCCGAGTTGCTGCGCGCTGACCCAGAAGAGCCCGAGCATCTGTTCAGCGCCACCGGTGACCCGGTGTCCTTCGCCCGGCTGGCCCGCCGCTTCCTGGGACCCGCCCTGGCGACCTTCGCGCCGGCTGGAGGGTGACATGTTGCTCACCGTGCTGGGCTGCTCCGGCAGTGTCCCGGCGGCAACATCCCCGGCGTCTGGTTACCTGGTGCGTGCCGATGGCGCCAGCGTGGTGCTCGATCTCGGCAACGGCGCTTTCGGCGCGCTGCAACGCTACGTCGACCCGTTCACCGTCGACGGGTTGGTGCTGTCGCACCTGCATCCGGATCATTGTGCTGACGTGTCCGCGTTGACCGTCTACCGGCGCTACCATCCGCATCCTCCACGGCATGGCCCATTGCCGCTCTACGGACCGGCAGACGCCGCCGAGCGGTTGATCGCCGCGTACGCGCCGAATGTCGCCGAGCGCAAGGCCACGCACCTGTCCGATATTTACAGTTTCCGGACCTACCGCGACGTGGCCCGGATCGGCCCCTTCGAGGTGCATGCTGCACCCGTCGAGCATCCGTGCGAGGCCTACGCGCTGCGGCTACACCATGCCGGCAAGGCGTTGGTCTTCTCCGGAGACACCGGTCCCTGCCAGCAGCTCGTCGAGCTGGCTACCGGGGCCGACGTCCTGCTCGCCGAGGCGTCCTGGACCTACCGGCCGAATAACCCACCTGGCGTGCACCTGTCTGGACGGGATGCCGGTGAGGCTGCCGCCGCCGCGGGTGTGCGACGGCTGTTGATCACCCACGTGCCGCCGTGGACCGATCCGGAAGAAGTGCTGGCCGAAGCTCAAGCCGTCTTCTGTGGGCCTACCGAGCTGGTCCGCCCCGATGCCCACTACGACATTTGACACCGACATGTGGCGACGCAGGATTGACCGTCGGCGGCCGTGTCCGGCTGCCGTGGGTAGGCTGACGTGGTGGCACGTGCGGATGGTCGGACCGATGAGGCGTTGCGCGAGGTGCGCATCACCCGCGGTTACCAGCAGTGGCCAGCGGGTTCGGTGCTGATCGAATGCGGCCGCACCCGGGTGCTCTGCGCGGCCAGTGTGGTGGATGGCGTGCCGCGCTGGCGCAAGGGTTCGGGGGAAGGTTGGCTTACCGCGGAGTACGCGATGCTGCCGTCCTCCACGCATACCCGCAGCGAGCGCGAATCAGTCAAGGGGCGCCTGGGCGGCCGGACTCACGAAATCAGCAGGCTGATCGGGCGAGCCCTGCGCTCCTGCATCGATCTGGCGGCACTTGGTGAGAACACCATCTCCCTGGACTGCGATGTCATCCAGGCCGACGGCGGCACCCGCACCGCGGCGATCACCGGCAGCTACGTGGCGCTGGCCGATGCGGTGACCTGGTTACGCGCCGCAGGCCGGTTGCGCCACCCGGATCCGTTGTCGTTCTCCGTCGCCGCAGTGAGCGTGGGTGTGATCGATGGCCGGGTCCGCCTGGACTTGCCTTATGAGGAGGATTGCCGCGCCGAAGTCGACATGAATGTGGTGGCCACTGACAGCGGCTCCCTCGTCGAGGTTCAGGGCACCGGTGAGGGGGCCACCTTCGCGCGGTCTACGTTGGACCACATGCTCGACTTGGCGCTTAAGGGCTGCAAGGAGCTGACCGCCTGCCAAGCCGCCGCGCTGATGGCGCCATATCCTGGCGAACTGCCCCTGCCGTGAATACGTTGCGGCTGCTGCTGGCGACCCGCAACACCAAGAAGCTGGCGGAGTTGCGGCGGATCCTGAGCCTGTCCGACCTCGGTGGCGTGCAAGTGATCGGGCTTGACGACGTACCCCCGTTTCCGGAGGCGCCGGAGACTGCTGCCAGCTTCGAGGGCAACGCATTGGCCAAAGCCCGGGATGCGGCAGCTGCCACCGGGGTGGCCACCATTGCCGACGATTCGGGCTTGGAGGTGGATGCGCTCAACGGCATGCCCGGGGTGCTGTCGGCGCGGTGGGCCGGTCGCCATGGTGATGACGCGGCGAACCTGCAATTGGTACTTGATCAGCTCGCCGACGTTCCGCATGATCGCCGGGGCGCAGCATTCGTGTGCGCTGCGGCGCTGGTGGTGCCCGGCGATACCGGAACGGCCGGCGCGCAGACCGTGGTGCGGGCACACTGGCGCGGCGCTGTTACCGGGCAAGCTCGTGGCAGCAACGGCTTCGGCTACGACCCGATCTTCATCCCGGCCGGCGAAACGCGCACCTCGGCTGAGCTGGACCCAGCTGAGAAGGATGCGGTATCGCACCGGGGGCAGGCATTGCGCGCTTTGTTGCCCGCGGTGCGCGCACTGGTCTCAGACCGACATGAGTCGGCTCAAGGTGATGGGCGGCCGTGACTGCTGCTCAGTTAACGACCTGCACGACCTGGCCCACCGACAGCTTGTTGAAGAAGGTCACCGCGGCGTCGCGGCTCAGATGGATACATCCGGCCGAGGGCACCCGCAGACTTCCTTCGTGGAATGCGATGCCGGTATTGGTGAAGAACACCGAGTAGGGCATGGGTGCATTGTTGAAGATGGAGCTGCGGTGGTTCTTGTCCTTCCACAGCACGCGGAACGTGCCAGGTGGAGTGTTTTCACCGGGCTTCCCGGATGTGATCGGAGTGGGCCCGTAGACGACTTGGCCACCGCTCAACAGCCAGGCTCGATGGCTGCTGAGGCTGACACAGGCCGCCGCGGACGATCCGCACGGCGCGGCCGCCGACTGGATAGTGGCGGCTGCCACCGCTGGAGTAAGTACGGCGCAGCCGACGGCGACGCTCAGCGATACCACGGCAGTGCGAACGAAGCCCATTCCCCCGACCCCCCTCAGTTAGGCTCGTCTCAGGGTACGACTGCGAGGAGTCATTCCACAGGGTCTGTCATCACAGAATGTTATTTTCACACTGATGCTTGTGAAGATCTCATGAGTGGCCTTGACATCGCCACTCTGCGGTTGCCTAGCGCAAGACCGTCGGTTCGTGATCCGATTTACCTGTGAACAGCGACATATCCCAGTCGAGTCCCCAGGTTGACGGGTTACCGGCAGAAACCGGCGCCCCGTGGTTTGACGACTTGCCGATCCCCGTGGACGTCATCAAGCTGGGACAGGGTGTGGAGTTGCACCCGCAGTGCGAGCCGCTGGCGCCCCTGATAGGAGTGTGGCGTGGCAAGGGGCTTGCCCAGTATCCGTCGTTGCTCGGCGAGTTCCCGTACGGCCAGCAGATCGTCTTTTCCCACGACGGCAGGCCGTTCCTGGCCTACGAAGCGCGAGCGTGGTTGCTGAGCCCCGACGGTCAGGTGTTGCGCCCCGCGGCCCGCGAAGTCGGGTGGTGGCGGATGGACGAAGAGCAGACCATCGAGCTGATCCTTGCGCACATGTTCGGCATCTGTGAGATCTACTACGGCGGGCAGATCAGTGACTCGTCGTGGGAGTTGCACGCACATGTCCTGGAGCGGACCGAAACGGCTCGGCAGACCACTGCGGCTGCCCGGTTGTATGGCATTGTCGAGGGCGGTGATCTGGCTTATGCCGAGGAACGGGCGCTACGCGGCCTTCCCATGAAGCCGCACCTGTCTGCTCAACTCCAACGCCTCGTCTAGGCCTCTCCACCCACCCCTTCTCCCGATATCGAGACATATCGGGATCGCCAGGACACCTTTTGGGCCGATATGTCTCCATGTCGGGAGGGGGAGGTGCTCGGGATAGGCTGCCCGTTGATGGCTGATCCGTGCACCTACCGTCCCGCGCCGGGGACCATCCCGGACGCGCCCGGGGTATACCGGTTCCGGGACGAGCATGGCCGGGTCGTCTATGTCGGCAAGGCGAATAGCTTGCGCAGCCGGCTGAACTCCTACTTCGCCGACCTGTCAGGCCTGCATCCGCGCACCCGGCAGATGGTCACCACGGCCGCCTCTGTGGACTGGACCGTGGTAAGCACCGAGGTCGAGGCACTCCAGTTGGAATACAACTGGATCAAAGAATTCGACCCACGGTTCAACGTGCGGTACCGCGATGACAAGACCTATCCGGTGCTGGCGGTGACGCTGCACGAGGAATATCCGCGGTTGCATGTTTACCGCGGGCCACGCCGCCGCGGGGTCCGGTATTTTGGGCCATACGCGCACGCCTGGGCGATTCGGGAGACGCTCGACCTGCTCACCAGAGTATTCCCGGCACGGGTTTGTTCAACCGGCGTCTTCAAACGGCACGGCCAGATCGGCAGACCCTGCTTGCTAGGCTATATCGACAAATGCTCAGCGCCCTGTGTGGGTAATGTTACCACCGAAGAACATCGCGCTATCGTCATCGATTTCTGCGATTTCCTCTCCGGTCGGACCGACAAGATGATCCGCCGACTCGAGCAAGAAATGGAGGCGGCGGCTGCTGAGCTGGAGTTCGAAAGGGCCGCCCGGCTGCGTGACCACTTGGGTGCGCTGCGCCGGGCGATGGAAAAGCAGGCAGTGGTGCTCGGTGACGGCACCGACGCCGACGTGATCGCGTTCGCCTGCGACGAGCTCGAGGCCGCCGTGCAGGTGTTCCACGTGCGCGGTGGGCGGGTCCGCGGGCAGCGTGGCTGGGTGATCGAAAGGGTGGAACAGGTCGACCTGGTCGGCCAGTTCCTCACCCAGTTCTACGGCGAGCAGGCGGCACTGGCTGGTTCAGCCGATGATGCCACCCAGCCGGTACCGCGCGAGGTACTGGTCCCTGAGCTGCCAGAAGACGCCGATGCGCTAACCGAATGGCTTTCGGAGCTCCGTGGTTCCCGCGTACAACTACGGGTCCCGCAACGGGGAGACAAGCGCGCGCTGGCCGACACCGTGGCGCGCAATGCCGCAGAGGCTTTCGCGCAGCACAAGTTGCGCCGGGCCGGCGATCTGACTGCGCGGGCCGCGGCGCTGCAAGAGATCCAGGAATACCTCGGGCTGGACACCGCCCCGCTGCGTATCGAATGCATCGACGTCAGCCATGTGCAGGGCAACGATGTGGTGGCCTCGCTGGTGGTCTTCGAGGACGGGTTGGCCCGCAAGCCGGATTACCGGCGCTTCGCAATCCGCGACGCGGCCGGCGGCGGTCACTCTGATGACGTGGCTAGCATTGCCGAGGTGGTCCGCCGGCGCTTCGCCCACTACCTGCGGGAAACGGAGCCGGCTGCCCGAGCTGGCCTGGATCCCGAGAGCGGACGGCCCCGGAAGTTCGCCTACCCACCGAACCTGCTTGTGGTCGATGGCGGCCCGGCGCAAGTCGCCGCGGCGGCCCAGGAGCTGTTCGAGCTAGGGGTGACTGACGTGGCGGTCGCCGGGCTGGCCAAACGGCTGGAGGAGGTCTGGTTACCAGGCGAAGCCGACCCAGTGATCCTGCCCCGCACCAGTGAGGGCTTGTATCTCCTGCAGCGAGTCCGCGACGAGGCACACCGGTTCGCGATCACCTACCACCGGCAGAAACGCTCGGCGCGCATGACCAGCTCTGAATTGGACCACGTCACCGGGCTCGGCCAGACTCGGCGCACCGCGCTACTCAAACACTTCGGTTCGGTGCGCCGCATCCGGCAGGCCACTGTGGCGGAGCTCACCGCGGTACCTGGCGTTGGTCCGAGTACGGCCCGGGCTGTCCTCGCTGCCCTGGGCAACGCGAGCGAGGGTGAGGTATGACCGGGACTCAGCAGGTGCAGGGCGGCATCGAGGTTGCCGTGGTCTCCGGACTATCCGGCGCCGGCCGCAGCACGGCCGCCAAGGTCCTGGAAGACCTGGGCTGGTTTGTCGTGGACAATCTGCCACCAGAGTTGATCGCCACCATGGTGGAGCTGGGCGCCCGTTCGCAGGGTGTGGTGACCCGCGTGGCGGTGGTCATGGACGTGCGTAGCCGGGCGTTCACCGACGACCTGGCTGCGGTCATTAAAGATCTGGACGCTCGCGGTTACCGGCCCAAGGTGCTGTACCTGGAGGCCACCGACGCTGTGCTGATCCGGCGCTTCGAGCAAGTTCGGCGTAGCCATCCACTGCATAGCGATGGCCGGTTGGTCGACGGGATTACCGCCGAGCGGGCACTGCTCGCCCCACTGCGTGATGAGGCGGACCTGGTGCTGGACACGACCGGGCTGTCGGTGCATCAGCTCCGGGCCAAGATCGAGCATGCGTTCGGCGGTGAATCGAGCACTCGTACCCGGGTCACGGTGGTGTCCTTCGGTTACAAGTACGGGCTGCCGATGGACTCCGACCTAGTGATCGACGTGCGATTTTTGCCGAATCCATTCTGGATCCCGGAGTTGCGTGAATTTACCGGGCTGGACGCCGATGTGCGCAATTACGTGTTATCTCAGGAAGGCGCAGAAGAATTCCTCGAGCGGTATCTCGAGTTAATGCGATTGATTAGCGGTGGTTACCGGCGTGAGGGCAAGCGCTACCTGACCATCGCGGTGGGTTGTACAGGTGGTAAACACCGCAGTGTGGTCGTTTCCGAGGCGCTGGCCTCCCGGCTCGGCCAAGACGACGGGATGACCGTCAAGGTGGTGCACCGGGACGTGGGCCGCGAGTGACCCGCGCTGTGAAGGCCGTTGCGCTCGGTGGTGGTCACGGGCTGTACGCGACGTTGAGCGCCTTGCGGACCATCACTTCGGACATTACTGCCGTCGTCACCGTCGCGGACGACGGTGGATCGTCCGGGCGGTTGCGCCGCGAGCTGGGTGTGCTGCCTCCGGGGGACCTGCGGATGGCGGTGACCGCGCTGGCCGCTGACGAAGGGCATGCCGGCCGCTGGCGCCAGGTCTTTGCGCATCGCTTTGGTGGTAGCGGGGCGCTGGCCGGGCATGCCGTGGGCAACTTGGTGATGGCTGGGTTGCTTGAGGTGTTGGGCGATCCGGTGGCGATGCTTGATGAGGTCTGCGGGCTGCTCGGGGTGACCGGGCGGGTTCTGCCGATGACTGCGCAACCGCTGGACATCGAGGCGGATGTGGCTGGCTTGGACGGTGACCCGGCCCATTCAACTACGCTGCGCCGGATTCGCGGGCAGGTAGCCGTGGCGACCACTCCAGGGCGGGTACACCGGGTGTGGCTACGCCCGGAACGGCCGCAAGCCTGCACCGAAGCGGTCCTGGCTGTCAGCGACGCCGATGTCGTCGTGCTCGGGCCGGGTTCCTGGTTTACCAGTGTGCTGCCACACCTGCTGGTTCCGGACCTGGCCAGGGCGCTGGTCACGACCGAGGCGCGGCGGATTCTGATCCTGAACTTGGCGCCGCAGCCAGGAGAGACCGCCGGTTTCTCCCCAGAGCAGCACCTGACCGTGCTGCTCGATCACGCACCGCCAGGATTCAGCGTGCATGCAGTCCTGGCGGACATCGATGCGGTCGCGGTGCCCGCCAGGTTGCACCGCTGCGCGCGGGCGCTCGGCGGGCACGCGTACCTTGACCGGGTCGCTGAGGACGGATCCACCGATCGTCACGATCCGGTGGCGCTGGCCGCAGCACTACGTCGGATACTGAGACCTGCTCGTCAGGGTCGAAACATCGACTCGAGACCTGCTCGTCAGGGTCGAAACATCGACTCGAGACCTGCTCGTCAGGGTCGAAGCATCGACGCGGGACCTGTCGGCCAGGGTCGAAGTCGACCAACCGACACGCCTGGCGAACGAGAGTTGGACCTGCAAGGGGAGGAGAAGCGCCGGTGGCCATGACCTCCGCCGTCAAGGACGAGCTGAGCCGGCTGCGGGTGACCAAGACGTGCTGCCGCCGGGCCGAGGTGTCCTCGCTGCTGCGCTTCGCCGGGGGCCTGCACATCATCGCGGGACGGGTTGTGGTGGAAGCCGAGCTGGACACCGGGTCCACCGCCCGCCGGCTGCGCCGGGAGGTGCACGAGCTCTACGGGCACACCTCCGATGTGCACCTGATCACGGCGGGCGGGTTACGTAAAGGCACCTGCTATGTGGTGCGGATAGTGCGAGACGGAGAGGGGCTGGCCCGCCAGACCGGATTGCTGGATGTCCGCGGGCGCCCAGTGCGGGGGTTGCCCCCGCAGGTGGTCTCCGGAGGCATCTGTGACGCCGAGGCGTCCTGGCGTGGTGCGTTCCTCGCGCACGGGTCGTTGACCGAGCCGGGTCGCTCGGCGGCGCTGGAAGTCACCTGCCCGGGGCCGGAAGCCGCGCTGGCCCTGGTCGGAGCCGCCCGCAGGCTGGGTATCTCTGCCAAGGCGCGGGAAGTGCGCGGTGCTGATCGGGTGGTGATCCGCGACGGCGATGCCATCGGGGCGCTGCTCACCCGGCTCGGTGCGCACGAGTCGGTGCTGGCCTGGGAAGAGCGCCGGGTGCGCCGCGAAGTCCGCGCCACTGCCAACCGGCTGGCCAACTTCGATGACGCCAACCTGCGCCGATCTGCACGGGCCGCAGTGGCGTCGGCAGCGCGGGTTTCCCGCGCCTTGGATCTGCTCGGTGGGGACATCCCAGGGCATCTGCTGTCTGCGGGACGGCTGCGCCTGGAGCATCGGCAAGCGTCGCTGGAAGAACTCGGTCAGCTGGCCGATCCACCGCTGACCAAGGACGCAGTGGCAGGCCGGATCCGGCGGCTGCTCGCGATGGCCGACCGCAGAGCCGAGGAACTCGGCGTCCCGGACACCGAGTCCGCGGTTACCCCCGACATGCTCGACGTATAGCGGGCTGCGAGCTCGGCACGGAACAACCCTGCGGCTCCCCCTGCCGGGGGGCTTGCGCTGCGGGGTCGGCCGCTAGGGTGGCGCCACAGAGATCTAGACGTCGCGGGCTGGCATGGTGGCCGGTCTGGGTGAGGGAGAGGGAGATCGTGACCGTTCGGGTAGGAATCAACGGATTCGGCCGCATCGGGCGGAATTTCTGGCGTGCTGTGCAGGCAGGTGACCACGACATCGAGGTGGTGGCGTTCAACGACCTTGGCGACGTCGCGACCATGGCGCACCTGCTCAAGTACGACAGCGTGCTGGGCCGGCTACAAGAAGACGTGCACGTCACCGACGACGGCATCGTCGTGGGCGGCAGGACCATCAAAGCACTCGCCGAGCGGGACCCGGGTGCGCTGCCCTGGGGTGACTTGGGTGTCGACGTCGTGCTGGAGTCGACGGGCTTTTTCACCAGTGCGAAGGATGCTCGCAAGCATGTCGACGAGGGCGGGGCGAAGAAGGTCATCATCTCCGCGCCGGCCAAGGGCGAGGACCTCACTGTCGTGCTCGGGGTCAACGATGCGCAGCTCGACGGTAGCCAGACGGTGATCTCCAATGCGTCGTGCACGACGAACTGCCTGGCTCCGATGGCCAAGGTGCTCAACGACGCGCTGGGCATCGAAGAGGGCTTGATGACCACTATCCATGCCTACACCCAGGACCAGAACCTGCAAGACGGTCCGCATAAGGATTTGCGCCGGGCGCGTGCTGCGGCGATCAATGTCGTGCCGACGTCCACCGGCGCTGCTGCGGCCATCGGGCGGGTCCTGCCGGAGCTCAACGGGAAGCTCGACGGGTTCGCGCTGCGCGTGCCGATCCCTGATGGATCGATCACCGATCTGTCTGCCTCGGTCTCCCGGGAGACCAGCGTTGAAGAAGTCAACGAGGCCTTCCGGACCGCCGCCGACGGTCCGCTGAAGGGCATCCTGCGCTACAGCACGGAGCCGATCGTTTCGTCGGACATCGTGACCGACCCGGCATCGTGCATCTTCGATGCGCCGCTGACCAGGGTCATCGGTAAGCAGGTCAAGATCGTCGGTTGGTACGACAACGAGTGGGGCTACTCCAACCGGCTGGCTGATCTGGTGATCATGGTCGGTTCGCAGCTGTGAGGAGTCTCGACGACTTGCTCGCCGAAGGCGTGGCCGGGCGGACAGTCCTGGTGCGCGCCGATCTCAACGTGCCGCTGGACGGGGCCCGGATCACCGACGACGGCCGGATCCGGGCCTCGTTGCCGACCTTGCGCGCGCTGACCGACGCCGGGGCGAGGGTGGTGGTGACCGCGCACCTCGGCCGGCCTAAAGGCGCACCGGATCCGGCGTACTCGCTGGGTCCGGTCGCCGCCCGGCTCGGTGAGTTGGTGGGCACGCCAGTACAGGCGGCTACCGACGTGGTCGGTGATTCGGCTCGCGAGGTGGTGGCCGGTCTCGCCGACGGGCAGATCGCGGTGCTGGAGAACGTCCGGTTCGATCCGCGGGAGACGTCCAAGGACACCGCAGAACGGGCTGCGTTGGCAGCTGAGCTCGCTACCCTGGCCGGCCCGGACGGCGCGTTCGTGTCCGACGGGTTCGGGGTGGTGCACCGAGCGCAAGCTTCGGTCGTCGAGGTTGCTGAGCAGTTGCCAAGCTATGCCGGCACCCTGGTGGTCGACGAGCTGACCACCCTACGGCGGCTCACCGAGGCACCGGAGCGTCCCTACGCCGTGGTGCTGGGCGGTTCGAAGGTATCCGACAAACTTGCCGTGATCGAGGCGTTGCTGCCGAAGGTGGATACCCTGCTCGTCGGTGGGGGGATGTGTTTTACCTTCCTCGCCGCCCTCGGTCACCCGGTCGGGGAATCGCTGCTGGAACAAGACATGATCGACGTCTGCGCGCGGTTGCTGAAATCGTCGGGCGACACCATCCGTCTGCCCAGCGACGTGGTGGTCGCCGACAAGTTCGCGGCTGACGCCAACACCCGCACGGTCGCCGCGCAAGACATCCCGGACGGGTGGATGGGCCTGGACGTCGGTCCAGAGACGGTGCAGGACTTCGCTGCGGCGCTGACCGGAGCGGCCACCGTGTTTTGGAATGGCCCGATGGGAGTGTTCGAGCTGGCGCCGTTCGCGGACGGCACCCGTGGTGTCGCGGAGGCCATCGCAGCTTCGGCCGCGTTCAGCGTGGTGGGCGGTGGTGATTCGGCCGCCGCTGTGCGGCTGCTTGGCCTGCCCGAGGACGGGTTCTCGCACATCTCCACCGGCGGTGGTGCCTCGCTGGAATTTCTGGAGGGCAAGACATTGCCCGGCGTCGCGGTGCTGGAGACTTAGCGGATGGCTCGCCAACCGTTGATTGCCGGCAACTGGAAGATGAACCTCAACCATCTTGAGGCGATAGCCGTGGTGCAAAAGCTCGCTTTCGCGCTGCCGGAGAAGTACTTCGCGAAGGTGGAGGTGGCCGTGCTGCCGCCGTTCACCGCGCTGCGCAGCGTGCAGTCCCTCGTGGAGGGCGACAAGCTGCTGATCCACTATGGCGCCCAGGATCTGTCGCCCAAGGACTCGGGGGCCTACACCGGGGATGTGGCTGGGCCGATGCTCGCCAAGCTGGGATGCACCTACGTCGTCGTGGGCCATTCCGAGCGGCGCGGATACCACTGCGAGGACGACACCCTGGTGGGCAGCAAGGTTAAGGCTGCCCTACGCAACGGGCTGGTGCCTATCCTGTGCGTCGGTGAAGGCTTGGAGGTGCGTGAGGCTGGTGGTCACCTGGCGCACAGCACCAACCAACTCCGGGCCGCGCTCAAGGGGCTTTCTACCGACCAGGTCCGCAACGTGGTGATCGCCTACGAGCCGATCTGGGCGATCGGTACAGGGCGGGTCGCCACTCCGGCCGACGCGCAAGAGGTCTGCGGTGCGTTGCGGGAGGCGTTGGCCGACAAGTACGGGACCGAGGTGGCCGACGAGGTCCGGGTGCTCTACGGCGGGTCGGTCAAGTCGAGCAATGTCGCTGACCTGGTTGCCGAGCCTGATATCGACGGCGCGCTGGTGGGCGGCGCAAGCCTGGATGCGGACGAGTTCGCGAAGCTCTGTGCGCTGGCCGCGGGAGGTCCGCTACCGTAGTCGGGCAAGCTATGCCAAGGCTGTGACTGCGGGGCCGGCATCCCCATCTGCTTGTCCGGCCGAGTAATCTTGCAAAGCAGTCATCGTCCGACGAGGGTGTGATGAAGCTCTTCCTGCAGATCTTGCTCCTGGTCACCAGCATCGCGCTGATCCTGCTGATCCTGTTGCATCGAAGCCGTGGGGGAGGGCTGTCAAGCTTGTTTGGCGGCGGCGTGCAATCGAGCTTGTCCGGATCCAGCGTTGTGGAGAAGAACCTGGATCGGTTGACGCTGTTTGTCAGCGCGCTCTGGGTGATCTCCATCGTGGGGATCGGGCTTCTCATCAAAATCGGCTGAGCATGCCCCGGGCGTTGCCCGGGCGGTTCCGCGAGGTGAGGCAATCAATGGCAAGTGGCAATGCCATCCGTGGTACGCGGGTGGGAGCAGGCCCCATGGGGGAATCCGAGCGGGGCGAGACCGCGCCCCGTCGCCGCGTGTCCTACTGGTGCGCGAATGGGCATGAGTCTCGACCGTCATTTGCGGTCGACGCTGAGTTACCTGAGCTGTGGGATTGCCCGCGATGTGGTTTTCCGGCTGGGCGCGATGAGCATCAACCACCGGATGCACCGCGTAATGAGCCGTACAAGACCCATTTGGCCTACGTGAAGGAACGCCGTTCGGATGCTGACGGCGAGGCTATCCTGGCGGAGGCCCTGGCCAGGCTGAAGGAATCTCGGGAGCTATAGACAGCAGCTATTCCGCGTGCCCCGCCGCCGTGCCGCGTAACCGCAACGGTCGCCGCAGGTGGCGGGGTCTGGCAACGGCTGAAGGTCAAGCGGCCTGGCAACTTCGGGTGTCCCCGTCGACGAGCAGGCCATACGAGCATCTGAGCGCTCGACTCGTTCCCTTCCAACTGAGTAATGACGTCACCGTGTGCGCCTGTGATCGGTACGGCACGGTTCGGTCAGCACTGTCGCTTTGTGCGCTCGGATGATCTGTGTCGAGACCACCCGCCCTCGAGGTTGCCGCTGTGGGCACCTCTTGGGCGAACGCCGCAGGCGCGGTGGCGATCAGGTGCCCAACCTGCGCCAGCGCCATCGGCGCGGTACCCAACAGCAATCCCGCCACGATCGCCGACGCAGCGATGAGGCGAATGCATGTCAAGTCCGCGTGGCTCTTGCGGTAAGGCCCCTCCTGAAGGGCCATCTGGGCGTCGCCGGAACGGTCCACCTGAGTGGTCAGACCGGCCATAACGTTGAGCGCGCCACAGTCGTCTGGCGTGTCACTGGTTTCAAGACGACTCGGTGGCCCGACTGTTCGGGTATCCACGAGATCCCCCATGTCTGTCACCCTCCGTAATCATACGACGGCATCGCACGTCGCTTGGCAGATACCATCCCCAGACCTACCGGCCCAGAACTCGGCTGTCCTCGGGCAAGATGACGACCTTTACTCAGTTTTATGGACCACCACGCCCTGATCGATCTCATCCACCGGCACGCCCACCGCCGCCCGTGAGGCGACGGAGGTTCTGGATATCGCTGGTGGGCAGCGGCCGCGACAGATCGGCGATGACGACCTGATCACCTGGGTTGAGCCCGGCGAGCACCTGCGTGCGGGTCGGTCCGATGACACCGAGGGTAACGTCGACATTTTCCGCCGTGCCATTGTGCAATACGGCAACGGTGCTGGCGGAATTTCGGTGCTGGACCGCGGAACTGGGCACGGTAAGGGCGTCCGAGGCATGGGCCAGCATGATCGACACCGATGCGCTTTGCCCTGCGAACAGTGGCTGGTCGGTGTCGGTCAGACCGATCGTGACCGGGTAGCTGACTGAACCGGAGCCAGTGGATCCGGACGTACCGAGCAGGCCGATCGAGACAACTTGGCCATGCAGGGCTGCTGAGGTGCCGCTCGGGACAACGGTTGCGGTATCTCCCACCTTGACGGACCTGACACTGGTATCGCTGACTGATGTGGTCACCTGGTGCGTTCCTGCTCCGATGACAACGATTTGCGGGCTTGCCGAACTGCCCGGCACAGCTTCGCCCGCGCTGATCGTCACCAAGCCGACCGTGCCCTCGATCGGGCTGCGCAACTCGGCTTGATCGTGCGCTTGTTGCGCCTCGGTGAGTTGCGCCTGTGCCGCGTCGATCGCGGCCTGGTCCGAGGCCAGTTGTTGCGGGGAAGCTGCCCGAACGGCGGGTGCGGTAGAGGGTGGCCGCAGGGCTGCCGGGGTCCGGTTCGCGGTGCCCGTCGGTGTTGCGGTTGTCCGGGCGCTGCGAGCGGCGCTTGGTGTCGCGGTCGGGTGCGGGCTCGGGGCCGGTGGCGTGACCGGTGCGGTCGTCATGAATGTGGTAATGGCTGCGCTGAGGGCGGGCAGATCCGCGGTCACCGCCTGCTGATCGCGGTCGACGGCAGTCTGATCGGCGAGGACCGCACTGATCGCCGCCTGACACTGGCTCGGATCGGCTGGCGCGGCGGTTGCGGTCACGTCCGGCAACGGCCGGCCATGCCGCTGGGAGTGGTTCGTGACGACCTGTGTTGTGCTGCCGTGGGTAGCGCTGACGAACGCCTGACAGCTGTTGGTCTCAGTGGTGAGATCACGCCTTTCCTGGGTGAGATCCTGGTCAGCCCGGTGTTGGTCGTTGATCAGCTGGGCCTGCTGCTTGCTGAGCGTGTCCCGGGCGGACAATGCCGGATTCGACGAGCCTGTCCCGGCCGCGTGAGCGTTATCCCCGGAAGTTGTTTGCGTGCTGAATGCGGACGGCGCCACTGCGGCCGTGACAGTGGGAATAGTCTGGCTCGACTGATCGGCGGCGAGCTTGGCCTGAGCGGCGGCGACAGTGGATCGGGCTGAGGCGACCTGGGCGTCCAGGGATGTGGTATCGAGCTGTGCCAGGGTCTGACCGACGGTGACGTGCTGGCCGACAGTGGCTGGCACGCTGCTCACCGTGCCAGCCACCGGAAAGCTCAGACTCGCCTGATTGACCGGTTGGATGGTGCCCAAGGAGTCGATAGTCGCGTCGACATCGGCTCGCTCGACACTGGCGGTGCGGTAGGACGATCCGCTGCTGCCACTGGCCTCGACCGCGATGGTGAGCACCACGGCGACCGTAGCTGCTGCGCCTGCTACCGCCCATCGGCGCTGGCCGCGTTGTGGGCGCGGCCGGCGCGGTCGATCTTTGATCACCAAGGCGTGCATGGCGTCAGGACCCGTTGCCGCCGGCCGCGGACCGGTTGGCCCGTCCGGGACCACCGAAACCGCCCAGGCAGCCGTTAGGGCCAGGCTGGCGGACACTGATCGATGATGCGGCGACCGTTCCGGTGCCATCGGAGGGGCCCATTACGGTGACGCATCGCCCCACACTGAGGCCGGACTTGTCGGTGGTGACGGTCTTGGTGAATGCGGTAGTTGCGGTCGTGGCGACTGTGCGGATGGTGTTCGCAGTGCCCTCCTGTATCACAAATCCGCTGCCGTTCACCGACGTGATCTTGCCCGAGGTGGCCATAGTGCGACCGCGACCACCACCGGCGCCCGCCCCGCGCCCCAGGCAGGTACCGCCCCTGGTCGCCGGGCTGATCAGCACGGACGTGGCGGTGAGCGGACCGGCATGGGTACCCGCTGGCTGCGCCGCCGGCCCGGTGGCGAAGGCGCAATCTCCGACAGCGAGGTCACCGAAGGTAGCGGTCACCGTCTTGGTGAAATTGGTAGAGGGGGTGAACGTGACCCGGACCGGGCCGGTTCGGGGGTTCTGCACCTCGATGTCGGTTGCGGTGACTGCGGCTACCGTGCCGCGCGGCGGGGGACTGCTCTGGCTCTGAGTTGTCGACTCAGCTGCTGGGCTGGAACTGGAAGGACTGCCGCAGGCGCTGACGGCCACGGCAGTCGCGAAAGCCGCGACAGTGGCCGCGACGAACCGGGCACGAGCACCTGACACCCGTCTGTTCATGGGTTCCTCACTCGCTGCGGAGCGCTTCAATCGGGGCGAGCCGGGCAGCCCGGCTCGCCGGATAGACACCGAAAACCAGCCCGATCGCGACGGCCACGGCGAGTGCGCCCAGCGTCGCCAGCGGGGAGATCACAACCGGCTGGGAGATCAGCTTCGATAGGCCGAGCCCGGCGGCCACGCCCAATAGCACCCCGAGTACTCCACCGCTGAGCCCGAGGACGGATGCCTCGACCAGGAATTGGCGCCGGATGACCCGTGGCGTGGCGCCGAGCGCTTTGCGCAGACCGATCTCGCGGATCCGCTCGGTCACCGACACCAGCATGATGTTCATCACGCCCACGCCGCCGACCAGCAACGAGATCGCTGCGATACCACCGAGCAGCACTGTCAGAGTCTGGGTGACCGAGGTGGCAGTGTTCAAGATCGACTGCTGGCTGGTGATGGTGAAATCCTCGCTGCCGGGTGTCGTGACGTGATGCAGGTTCGACAGTTCCGATTCGGCTTCCTGGTAGGCGGCGGACAGGGTGTCCGACGACTGGGCTTGCAGGTAGATGTTCTGCACCGAGGTGCGCGTCGCGCCGCCGAAGAGCCGCTCGGACGCGGTGGACAGCGCAACGATGGCCTGATCGTCCTCGTTCGCCGCCGCTGTCGAGCCCGCCGGGCTGAGCACCCCGATCACGCTCAGCGGTATGCCGGTGACCGTGACGGTTTGCCCGACCGCGTCCCGGGGGCCGAAGAGCTCCTGGGCGGTGGTGGCGGCGAGTACCACCACCGCCGCATGGTCGGTCACATCCTGCGTGGTGAGGAAGCGACCGCTGGATACCGTGCGCGCCCGGACGCTGAGCCAGTCTGGTGTCGTGCCCACCACGGTGGTGGTCCAGTTTGACGCTCCGGCCGTCAATGATTCCGACCGCTGTACCGCGGGGGCGACCGCCGTGATGTCGGGTGCCACGACCTTGGAGGCCAGCGCGGTGGCATCAGTTTCGGTCAGGGTCGATGCGGATCCAAGGCCACCGCGAAGCCCGTTGCTGCTGGTGGTGCTACCTGGGCCGACGATGAGCAGGTTGCTGCCCAGCGAGTTGATCTGCTGGGTGATCTGCTGCTGGGCGCCGAGGCCGAGTCCGACGGTCAGGATGACCGCGGCGATGCCGATCAAGATGCCCAGCACGGTCAGCCCCGAGCGGAGCCGGTGCGACCGTACCGCCTCCAGCCCAGTCCGGATCGTCTCCCACCAGTTCATCCCCCCACCCCCTCCCCGGCGTGTCGCTCCCTCATGCTCCCCGTGTCGCGCCCTCCGGCACGTCGCGCGTCGCGTCCCCCAGCCCGCCGTGTCTCCTCTCCTGCCCGGCGTGTCGCTCCCTCATCCACGGTGTGTCGCCTCCTGATGCACACCACTGTCGTTCTGGATGGCGCCATCCAGAATGTGCACGGTCCGGGCGGCCGCGGCCGCCACATCGGCCTCGTGCGTGATGAGCACGATGGTTCGCCCGGCGACGTGCAGTTCGGCGAGCAGGTCCAGGACGTCTGTGGTCGAGGCAGAGTCCAGGTTGCCGGTGGGTTCATCGGCCAGGATCAGCGCTGGATCGGTGACCAACGCCCGGGCGATAGCCACCCGTTGCTGCTGGCCGCCGGACAGCTCCCCGGGGCGGTGTTCCACCCGGTGGGCCAGACCAACCCGGGCCAACGCCTCCGTTGCCCTGGCAGTGCGCTCAGCGCGCCGGACGCCGGCATAGCACAGCGGCAGTTCCACATTGCGCCCGGCCGTCAATGAGGCCAGCAGGTTGAACTGTTGAAACACAAACCCGATTCGCCGGTTGCGGACGTCTGCCAGTTCCTCTTCCGACATCGTGCTGACATCCTGGCCGGCCAGGCGGTACGTTCCCGATGTCGGGCTATCCAGGCAACCGAGGACGTGCATCAGCGTCGACTTACCGGATCCGGAGGGACCGGTGATCGCCACGAATTCGCCTTCCCGGATCGCGATGCAGGCCCCACGTAGCGCCTGGACCTGCAGCGAGCCGCTGCGGTAGGTCTTGCTGACGCCGCGCAACTCCAGGAGCGGAAATTCCAGCGTAGGAAACAGGTCGGTGGTCATCGGTTAACCCGTCCTGCTACCCAGACCGCGGCCTCCGCCGCCGAAACCACCGCCTCCACCACCAAAACCACCGCCCCCACCACCAAAACCACCGCCCCCACCACCAAAGCCACCGCCACTGCCACTGCCGCTGCCGAAACCACCACCCCGTCCTGTGCCGGCCCCACGAGAACCCGCCGGCGCGGCGGGCAGCACGATGCGGGTACCGGCCGCTAGACCACTGGTGATTTGTGTCTGGCCGCCCGCGCTGAGTCCCACCGTCACCGGACGGGATACCTGCTTAGTGCCGGACATCTCATAGACCACAAACTGGCCACCTTCGGAGTGCACCGCTGCCCGGGGCACCACGACGACGTCAGTGAGCTGTTTGACGGTGATCGAGATTTGAGCGGTGGCACCGATGGGCAGGTTGCCGGGATTACCGGTGACGTCAATGGTGATTGGGTAGCTGGTAACCCCGGAGTTCTGGCTCCCGACCATCCCCACCGAGGCCACGGTTCCGAATACTTGGCTGGTCGACCCGTTCGGCACGATGACAGCCTGATCGCCGGAGCGCAGTTGACTGACCTGGGTGTCGTCGACGCTCGCGTTGACGATGTAGCTTCCTGTACTGATCACCACTATCTGCGAGTTTGATGCCGGGGTGGTCGAAGCGGACGCGTTGTTCGACGATGTGGTCGCGGCTAGCCCCCCGGTCCCCGTCGGCCCGCCAGACGCGCCACCTGAGCCACCTGAGCCAGCTGACGAGCCGCCGGATACTTGCTGGCCCACTGTCAACGACACCGCAGCGACTGTGCCGCCGAACGGCGCGGTCAACGAGGCGCGGGACAGGTTCTGCTGCGCGACGGTCAACTGCGCATTCGACGAGGTGAGCGCGGCGTTGTCGGCATTGAGCTGAGCCGCCGGCGCACCGGACGCCTGGTCTGCGGCGACCCTGGCCTCGCTGGCCGCCACCGCGGCCTTCGCCTGGGCCACCTGACTGGGCAGCGACGCTGCATCCACCGTCGCCAGGGTTTGGCCGGCTTTCACCTGCTGACCAACGGTCGCCGAGACCGCGGTGACCTGGCCACTGACTCCGAAATTCAGATTTGCCTGCTGGGCAGCGGCGATTGTGCCGGTTGCCAACACCGTTTGGCGTATCGTCCCCAGGGTCGCGGTGCCTAGCCGGGGAGCGGCAGCCGAGGAAGATCCTGCTGCCCATGCCCAGCCGGTGATCACGACGCCGGCCGCGATGACCACCACACTCACGATCAGCCAGCGCTTGGTCAGCAGCTGGCGCATCGTGATCATTGGCTTCACCACGACAACCTTCCGCACGCCTGACCGGGTAGCGACGCAGGCGAGTCAGCCACAGGAATGTGAACGCGTGCTGCGGGCAGCCTGGAAGTTGCATGTGAGGGCGGCTACCGGCCGGGCGGGCCAGAGGAGCTAGTCCGGTGGGGAACCTTGGCCAGGCGCTGGGGCAGGGCCAGGAGAGCGCGACACGCCAGGCAGAAAAAGGGGACACAGCAGGCACGGGAGCGCGACACGCACGGTAGGAGCGCACGACACGCCGGGGAGGGGCCGCGAGCAGGAGAAGAAGGGGCTTAGCGGGGGAGGAGTTCGGGGGGGAGTTTGGCGGCGGCAGCGCGGTCTAGCAGCCACAGCGTGCGGCGACGGCCAGTGGCACCGGCGGCGGGAACGCTCACCTGGCCGGCGCCGCCTAGGGCCATCGCCACCGCCGCGGCTTTGTCCGACCCGGAGACGATCAACCACACCTCAGCGGCGCACCGGATGGCCGGCTGGGTCAGCGTGATCCGGATAGGCGGCGGCTTGGGGCTACCTCGCACGGCGATCACCGCCCGCTCGGTCTCGTACACCGCAGGGGAGCCGGGAAAGACCGACGCGACGTGGCCGTCCTCGCCCACGCCGAGAAGGCAGATATCGAAGGATGGCGCCACGCCGCGGTCTTCCGGCCGCCGCTGGTTGAGCAGCTGCTCTTCGTAGGTCCGCGCCGCTGCGTCCGGATCATTGCCCCACGGACCGTCCGAGGCGCCCATCGGGAACACCCGGGCGGGATCCATATCGACGTGGTCGAGCAGGGCCTCGCGCGCTTGGGTCTCGTTGCGCTCCGGGTGACCGCGGGGCAGGAAACGCTCGTCCCCCCAGTAGATATCCAGTTGCCGCCAGTCCACTGCCGTTGCCGCCGGGGTGTTCGCCACCTCCCGCAGTACCGCGATCCCGATCCGGCCACCGGTCAGGACCAGGGATGCCGACCCGGAGGCGCTCTGCACATCCACGATCCGGGTGATGAGCCGGGCGGCCGTGGCAGCAGCAAGTACCTCGGCGGTGGCGTGCACCACCACGTCGGGGCGGGTCACGGACCGCGCCTTGCATCGGCCGATCGGCTGCCCTTCGTCGCGCCGGTGCGCCGACCTTCGACCTCGGTCATCGCCTGGAGCGCGGCGTAGTAGATCTCATCGGGGTCCAACCTGCGCAGCTCCTCGGCGAGACACTCGCGCACTGGTCGCCGTCGCAGCGGCACCTGGCGGTCTGGTTGGCCAGGCTGGCGCAGGGTGCCGACCTTGCCGTCCGGCCGGACCAACTCCACCGGGCCGGAACGACGCTCCAGTACTGCCGCGTGGATCCCGCCGCCCGGAGGGCTGGTGCGGCGGCGCACTGGTACCTCCAGGCGGGCGCGCAACCAGCCGGCAAGCAGGTCGGTCGATGGGTTATCGGCGGCACCGGTCACGGTGACCGCGTCGACGTCCTCGTACGGCGGCAGGTCCAGGGCCGCGGCGAGCAGGGCGCGCCATGGCGTGAGCCGCGACCACGCCAGGTCGGTGTCCCCGGGGGTGTAGGCGGTACGCCGGCTTTCGAGTGCCTTGATGGGCTGAGCTGCCGCAGCGGCGTCAGTGATCCGGCGCTGCGCCAGCTGGCCAAGGGGATCGATCGCGGGAGCTGCCGGGGACACCCCGGGCCACCAGGTAACCACGGGGCAGTCTGCCAGCAGCAGCGGTACCACCACGCTGTCTCCGTGGTCGGCCAGCGGGCCGTATAAGCGCAGGACGAGCACCTCGGACGCGCCGGCGTCGCCACCGACGCGGATCTGGGCGTCCAGCCGGGTCCCGGCCCGCTTGAGACCCCGGGCGACCACGAGCACCCGGCACGGGTGCTCCATGCTCGCCTCATTGGCCGCTTCAATGGACTGCTCCACCTGTGCTGAGTCGTCAGTGACGATCACCAGATTGAGTACCCGGCCCACGGCGACTGCGCCGCCGCGCTCCCGGATGTCGATCAGGGCGTGGTTGACCGCTGATGCTGTCGTCGACGGCAAATCGATGATCATAATGTGCTCTCAGCTGTTTTCCGGGCGGTGTGGAAGCGATCCGCCCCTTCGCGCAGGTCGATGATCGGCTCGGGATAGTCCAGGCGGCCCCGGTGCGGTGCGTCCAGCTTCCACGGTTGGTGCACCGCGGGTCTAGGGACGTCCCGCAGTTCGGGTAGGTAGCGGCGGACGTAGTCACCGTCGGGGTCATAGCGCTGCGCCTGCCGTAGCGGATTGAGCACCCGGTTGGGCCGGGTGTCGGTACCGGTGCCCGCGACCCATTGCCAGTTGAGTTGGTTGTTGGCGACATCGGCGTCGACGAGCAGGTCGAAGAAGTGCTGGGCGCCAAGGCGCCAGTCCAGATACAGCGTCTTGGTCAAGAAGCTGGCAGCGATGAGGCGAGCACGATTGTGCATCCAGCCCTCGGCGCGGAGTTGCCGCATGCCGGCATCGACGATCGGGTAACCGGTGCGGCCATCTCGCCAGGCCTGCGCGGCTTCCTCGTCGTCGCGCCACCGGTCGTGCCGGTGGCGGTAGTCGGTGGTCGCGGCGTCGGGACGCGCAGCGAGCACCTGGTGGTGAAAGTCGCGCCACGCCAGCTGGCGGATGAAGGCTGCCCCGCCGGGTGTGTCGGCGTCGGCGGTGTGTACCGCCTCGGTTGCTGAGACACATCCGAAGTGCAGGTAGGGGGACAGCTGGGAGGTGCCATCGGCGGCCAGATCATCATGCGCCTGTTCGTAATCAACGACTCGTCCGGCCAGCCAGTCGCTCAGAATGCGCCGGCCCGCCGTTTCCCCACCCCGGGGGAGCTGGGGTGAACGCTGGCCGGAACACAGTTCGTCAGCGCTGGGTAGTGGGTCGCTGGTAACGGATGGCACGGTGATCCGGCTGGGCGGTGGGCGCAGAGCGCGGCGCTGCGCGTCAAGCCAACGCCGGTAGTAAGGGGTGAACACCGCGAAATGAGTGCCGCCACCCGCCGGAGTGATCGCGCCGGGTTCCACCACAGTGATCGACATCTCGTGGACCTGCAACCGGCAGCCGTGTTCAGCGAGACGCTCGCGTAATCCTTGCTCGCGGCGGTGGCTGTAAGCGCTGACGTCACCGGCGACATGCACCTGGTCTGCGCCCAGCTCCGCGGCAATGCGCTCGACTTCCTTGACCACGTCACCAGAGCGCACTACAAGACGCCCGCCCAACTTCCGCAGTTGGTCATCCAGATCCGCCAGCGCGTTGGCGAGAAAAGTTGCCCGGTTGGCGGACATCGACCCGCCGCGCAGGATTGCTGAGTCGAGCACGAACAGCGGCACTACTTCGGTGGCGGCGTGGCACGCGGCGTGCAGGACAGGGTTGTCATGTACCCGCAGATCCCGGGTGAACAGGCCGATTGCCACGCTCATGCCGCGGACCCGCCGGTGGTGTGCACGCTGTTCCGGGCGCTGGAGCGCTCGGCCGCACTGGCGATATTGCGCACCATGCCGCCGAAGACGATGCCATGGAAAGGCGCGACACTGTGCCAGTACAAATGTCCCGCGAGCCCATGAGGTTTGAACAGCGCCCGCTGCCGGTAGCAGGAGCCGCCGTTACCGTCCGGAACGGCTTCGAGTTCCAGCCACGCGCGGCCGGGGAGGCGCATTTCGGCACGCAACCGCAGCAGCCGGGGTCGCTGGAGGTGCTCCACCCGCCACCAGTCCAGGGCTTCCCCGGCGTGCAGGCGGTGGGGGTCGCGGCGGCCGCGGCGCAACCCGACACCACCGACTATCCGGTCGATCCAGCCGCGTACCGACCATGCCAGGGGAAACGAGTACCAGCCGTGCTCGCCGCCGATGGCTTCGATGACGTTCCAGAGAGTCTGGGCATCGGCGGTGCAGCGGTACTCCCGAAGGTCCTCGTACAGCGAGCCGCCGGACCACTCCGGGTCGGTAGGCAGCGGATCCGATGGCGCACCCGGCCACGCCGCATCTGACCAGCGGGTAGGGACCTGGGCGCGGCGGGTGTTCGTCAACGCCAGCTCGACGGCGTGCTCATAGGGAGTCAGGCCACCGTCCGGGTCGGGAATGTAGTCGGCGATGTCGTGATCGTGGCAGACCACTTCGTGCACCAGCGATTCGATCAACGGGACGGCGATGCTGCGCGGCACCGGGGTGACCAGGTTGACCCACTGAGCCGACAGCCAAGGCGTCAGCACCGGCACCGGCACGACCACGCGCCGGGGCAGCTTGGCCACGACCGCGTAGCGGCGCATCATCTCCAGGTAGGTCAGCACATCCGGCCCACCGATATCGAAAGCCCGGTTGACCTTCTCCGGCAGCGCCGCAGCGGCGGTCAGGTAGTGCAGTACGTCACGCACAGCGATGGGCTGGATGCGGTTGTGCACCCAGCGTGGCGTAACCATGGCAGGCAACCGCTCGGTGAGGTAACGCAGCATCTCGAAGCTGGCCGAGCCGGATCCCAGAATCACCGCCGCCCGCAACACGATGGCCGGCGCACCGGAGTCGAGCAGGATCTGCCCTACCTCGGCCCGTGAGGCCAGGTGATCCGAGAGCGGCCCAGTGTCGGGCGTGATCCCGCCCAGATACACCAGGCGGGCAGCGCCGGCAACGCGAGCTGCCTCGGCGACCACCTGGGCGGCGCGGCGGTCGACGTCAACGAAATCTCGCCGGTTGAGCGAGTGCACCAGGTAGTAGACGACGTCCTGACCGGCCATCGCCTTCTGCGCGCTCCCCGCATCGGTGACATCCCCTGAGACGATCTCGACCTGATCCCGCCAGGGCACCTCGGCGAGCTTGCCGGGAGTACGCGCAACCACCCGCACGTGGTGGCCGGCGCTCAACAGGGCGGGAACGAGGCGACCACCGATATAGCCGGTGGCGCCGAACACTACGCAGCGCATATCAGCACGGAAGCCAACTGGAGATCATGGTCGCCGCCAGCTCCGGCCTGCCTGGGCGATCATCCGGTCTGCCGACTGCGGTCCCCACGTCCCCGCTGGATAGGGCTCGGGTTTGCCGTGCTTGGTCCAGTACTCCAGTACCGGATCAAGGATTTCCCAGGACAGCTCGACTTCCGCATTGACCGGGAACAATGACGGCTCACCACGCAGCACGTCGAGCAGCAGCCGCTCATAGGCCTCGGGGGAGGACTCGGTGAAGGCACTGCCGTAGCGGAAGTCCATTGTGACCCCGCGCACTTCCATGGTGGTGCCTGGCACCTTCGAGCCGAACCGGATGGTGACGCCCTCGTCGGGCTGGATCCGGATCACCAGTGCGTTTTGCCCCAATTCCTCGGTCATCGTCGCCTCAAACGGCAGGTGGGGAGCCCGCTTGAAGATCACCGCAATCTCGGTGACGCGCCGGCCCAGCCGCTTGCCGGTACGCAGAAAAAACGGCACCCCAGCCCACCGCCGGTTGTCCACTTCGAGCGTGATCGCGGCGAAGGTCTCGGTGGTAGAACCAGGGCGCAAGCCGCCCTCCTCAAACACCCCGGGAACCTTGGTGCCACCCTGCCAGCCACCCAGGTACTGGCCCCGTGCAGTGGTCTCGTCAAAAGGCCCCACCGGTTCGGTCGCCGAAAGCACCTTGATTTTTTCACCACGTAGCGATTCGGGGGAGAAGGACAGCGGCTCCTCCATCGCAGTCAGAGCGAGCAGCTGGATCAGGTGGTTCTGGATAACATCGCGGGCCGCCCCGATGCCGTCGTAATAGCCGGCCCGGCCGGCTACCCCGATATCCTCTGCCATGGTGATCTGCACGTGATCCACATAATGGCTGTTCCAGATCGGCTCGTAAAGCTGGTTGGCAAACCGCAGCGCCAGAATATTCTGCACCGTCTCCTTGCCAAGGTAATGGTCGATGCGATACACCGACTCCTCGGGAAAGACGTCGTTGACTATTTCGTTAAGTTCTTGCGCGCTACGTAAATCGTGTCCGAACGGCTTTTCAATCACCACGCGACGCCACTGGTCAGCAGTTTGCTCGGCCAAGCCGGTGCGGGCGAGCTGTTTGAGGACCACTGGGAACATTGCGGGTGGAATCGCGAGGTAAAAGGCGTGGTTACCGCCAGTTCCGCGTTCCTGGTCGAGCTGCGCGACAACCTCTGCGAGTTCGTCGAAAGCCGCATCGTCTTCGAAGCTGCCGGGCACGAAGCGAATACCCTCAGACAGCTGCCTCCAGACGTCCTCCCGGAACGGGGTCCGGGCATGCTCGCGTACCGCGCCATGGACCAGCTCGGTGAAGTTCTCGTCAGCCCAGTCACGGCGGGCGAATCCGACCAACGCGAAGCCCGGTGGCAGCAGCCCGCGGTTGGCCAGGTCATAGATCGCCGGCATGAGCTTTTTACGGGACAGGTCCCCGGTAACTCCAAAGATCACCACACCGCACGGTCCGGCGATCCGGGGCAGCCGCTTGTCCCGAGGATCCACCAGCGGATTGATCCGCCGTGCCACCTTCATTGCCATGTTCATCCAAGCTCCTGCACCGCATGCATGAGGGCGACGAGTCCAGCTGGCCGGTCACGCAGGTGCAGCCGCAGCACCGGACGCCCGTGCGCGGCAAGCACCTGCGCGTCAGCTAATGGTTGCGCCCGCCGAAGTGGTCCCGGGGTGAAGTCGGTACCGGGCACCGGGATATCGATGTCCACTGTGCCGGGCAACTGCAGGAAAGCACCGTTGTGGTGGACACCTTTGTGGTGCTGGCCGGTGGAGTGCAGCAAACGCGTACCCCAGCCAAATTCGGGCATCGCCAGCTCAGCCTGCTGTCGACGGTGCAGCCTTGGCCAGCTGGTCGGCGACCGTATCGGCCAGCTGGGACCACGACGCATCGAACTTCTCCGCACCCTCGCGCTCGAGTACGGCGAACACGTCGTTGAGATCGATCCCGACTGCGGCCAGTTCATCGAAGATGTGCTGTGCCTCCGCGGCTTGGCCTGACACCTGGTCACCCGGCACCTCGCCGTGATCGGCGAAGGCCAGCAGGGTGCTCTCAGGCATGGTGTTGACCACTCCGGGTGCGATGAGGTCGGTGACGTATTTGCTATCCGGGTAGTGGGAATTCTTCACGCCGGTGGATGCCCACAGCGGTCGCTGCGGACGTGCCCCGCCCTCACGCAGGCGTACCCACCGTGGCGTGGCGAATTCTTCCTGGTACGCCGCGTACGCTAGCCGAGCGTTGGCTACTGCGGCCTGTCCGCGCAGCGCCAGTGCCGGCTCGGTGCCGATCGCCTCCAACCGCTTGTCGATCTCGGTATCGACCCGGGAGACGAAGAACGACGCGACCGACGTGATGCCGGCCAGGTCGTGACCGTTAGCGCTGGCCTGCTCCAGGCCGGCGAAGAAGGCCGCCATCACCTCGCGGTATCGCTCCACCGAGAAGACCAGGGTGACGTTCACACTGATCCCGTCGGCCAGCGCGCCGGTAATGGCTGGCAATCCTTCTTCCGTCCCTGGAATCTTGATCATCAAGTTGGGTCGATCCACCGTCTTCCACAGTTCAGCAGCCTGGGCGAGGGTTGCCGCGGTGTCATGCGCCAGCCGGGGATCGACCTCCAGCGATACCCGGCCGTCCACCCCGCCGGTGGTCTCCCAGACACCGCTGAACACGTCACAGGCAGATTGAACGTCTGCAACGGTGATTTCCCGTACTGCCTCTTCGACCGAGGCCCCGCGAGCAGCCAGTTCCCTTACCTGCTCGTCATAGTCCTCCGCGTGCTCTAATGCATGCGCGAAGATTGTCGGATTGCTGGTCACCCCGACCACGTGCCGTTGAGTGATCAGCTCGGCAAGATTTCCTGAGGTGATCCGGTGTCGGGACAGGTCGTCCAGCCAGATCGATACGCCAGCCTCAGATAGCGCCTGCAGGGGATCTGTCCTGCTCACAAGGGGCACCTCCCTGGGTTACTGCTTGATGTGTCCCAGACTGCGTCGGGCCGCATCCGCGACGGCTTCGCCGGTGAAACCGAATTCCCGGAACAGCGTCTGCCAATCCGCCGAGGCGCCAAAATGTTCTAGCGAGACCACCTCGCCGTGGTCACCCACGAAGCGATACCAGGGCATCGCGACGCCGGCCTCAACCGCAACTCGCGCCTTCACCGTAGGCGGTAGCACCTGGTCACGGTAGGCCTGTTCCTGCTCGTCGAACCACTCGACGCACGGCATCGACACCACCCGGGTCCCGATACCCTCGGCGGCCAGCGTCTGCTGGGCGGCGACGGCGTACTGGACTTCAGAGCCGGTCGCGATGAGCAGCACGTCAGGCAAGCCGTTACCGACCTCGGCGGAGGTATCGGAAAGCACGTAACCGCCGCGCGCGACGCCGTTGACGTCGGTGCCCTCCAGCACTGGCACGTTCTGCCGGGTCAGGCACAGTCCCGTCGGCCGGGTGCCCTTCTCCAGCAGCGCCTTCCACGCTGCCGCCGTCTCGTTGGCATCTGCCGGGCGTACCACATCCAGCCCGGGAATGGCCCGCAGCGCGGCCAGATGTTCCACCGGCTGGTGGGTGGGACCGTCTTCCCCGAGGCCGATGGAGTCGTGCGTCCAGATGTACGTGACCGGCGTCTTCATCAATGCGGCCAGCCGCACTGCAGGGCGCATGTAGTCACTGAAGATCAAGAAAGTACCGCCGTAGGGCCGGGTCGGCCCGTGCAGCGCGATCCCGTTGAGGATCGCGCCCATCGCATGCTCGCGCACCCCGAAGTGCAGGGTGCGCCCGTACGGGTGCGCGGTCCACATCTTGGTGGAGATCTTCTCGGGGCCGAAGGAGTCGGCACCCTTGATCGTGGTGAGGTTGCTCTCGCCAAGGTCGGCGGAGCCCCCCCACAGTTCCGGCAACTCCTCGCCGATCGCCGAGAGCACCTCCCCGGACGCCTTGCGGGTCGCAAGGCCTTTCTTGTCCGGCTGCCAGGTCGGCAGCTTCTCGGCCCAGCCGGCGGGTAGCTCCCGGCGGATCAGCCGGTCGAACAGGGCGGCCCGCGATGGGTTGGCCTGCCGCCAGCTGTCGAAGGCTTGTTGCCACTTCGCGTGTGCTGCCTGGCCCCGGGCGACCACCTGGCGGGTGTGCTCGAGGATCCCCGGCTCGACGACGAAAGAGCGCTGCGGGTCGAAGTTCAGCGCTTCCTTCACCGCGGCCACCTCATCGGCGCCCAGCGCAGAGCCATGCGCGGCCCCGGTGTTCATCTTGTGCGGTGCCGGGTAGCCGATCACGGTGCGCAGCACGATCAGCGATGGGCGCCCGGTCTCAGCCTTGGCCGCTTCGATCGCCTCCACGATGCCGACGACGTCCTCGCCACCATGCACGGTTTGCACATGCCACCCGTAGGCCTCGTAGCGGGCGGCGGTGTTCTCCGACAGCGCGATCTTGGTGTCGTCCTCGATGGAGATCTCGTTGGAGTCGTAGATCACCACGAGATTGCCGAGTTCCTGGGTGCCGGCCAGCGAGGACGCCTCAGACGTGACACCTTCCTCGATATCGCCGTCAGAAGCGATGACGTAGATGTGGTGATCGAACGGGCTTTCGCCCAGCACAGGATCCGGATCGAACAGGCCGCGTTCGCGGCGAGCCGCCATCGCCATCCCCACGGCAGCGGCCAGACCCTGGCCCAGCGGCCCCGTGGTGATCTCCACACCGATGGTGTGCCCGTACTCGGGGTGGCCCGGCGTCTTCGAACCCCACTTGCGCAGCTGCTCGATATCCTCCAGTTCCAGCCCGTAGCCGGAGAGGAACAGCTGCAGGTACAGCGTCAGACTGGAATGCCCGCAGGACAGCACGAACCGGTCCCGGCCGGTCCACGCCGGGTCGGTCGGATCGTGCCGCAGCACCCGCTGGAACAGGGTGTACGCCAGCGGGGCAAGGCTCATGGCGGTACCTGGGTGGCCGCTGCCGCAGTGTTGCACGGCGTCTGCGGCGAGCACGCGGATGGTGTCCACCGCGCGGGTGTCCACATCGGTCCAGTCGTCTGGCACCCGAGGAGTGGTGAGCTGGGTCAGATCGTCGATGACGGACACGCTGGTGCTCCTGACTGTGCTCGTTTTGGCGCCGTGAGGCTGAAGTGCTCCGGCCTGATATCGGGGTTGATCTCTTGGGGCTGTTTTCCGGGTCGCTACCTACCCTAGCGAGCGGGGACCTGTTGTGATCTCCCCCTGCAGAGCGGCCCCGGGGGGAACACGCGGGTTAGCGCAGTTAACATCTCCTCGGAGGGAGTACCCGCCGAACGGACGTCCATGCCTGCGCGTCCGGATCCGGCGGTCGGGAGGAGCCACCGTGAGCACAGCGTCCCAACTCCGGGAACGCGGTGAGTAGTACCGTTACGGCTCCGGGCGAATCGCGTATTCGCCGGCGTGCCAGCGTGTTGCGCGGCTACCTCGCATTGACCAAGCCGCGCGTGATCGAACTACTCCTGGTGACGACTATTCCTGCGATGTTGCTTGCCGCCCGCGGAGTGCCGTCGCTGTGGTTGATCGCGGCCACCCTGTTCGGCGGCAGCATGGCTGCCGGCAGCGCCAACGCGCTGAACTGCGTCATCGATGCCGACATCGATGCCCAGATGAAACGGACCCGGTCCCGGCCGTTGGTCACCCACGAAGTGCCCGTCCGGCATGCGCTGATCTTCGGTATCGCGCTGGGGGTCGCCGCGTTCGGCTGGTTGTGGGCCACCACCAACCTGCTGTCGGCGGTGCTGGCGGTGGCAACGATCCTGTTCTACGTCTTCGGCTACACCTTGCTGCTCAAACGGCGGACCGCGCAGAACATCATCTGGGGTGGTGCTGCCGGGTGCATGCCGGTCGTGATCGGCTGGTCTGCGGTGACCGGCACGGTGAGCTGGCCTGCGCTGGTGATGTTCGGCGTGGTCTTTTTTTGGACGCCGCCGCACACCTGGGCGCTGGCCATGAAGTTTCGCGAGGATTACCAGCGGGTGGGTGTGCCGATGCTGCCCGCGGTGGCCTCCCCGTTGTCAGTGGCGCGCCGGATCGTGCTGTTCAGCTGGTTGATGGTGGCCTGGAGCCTGTTGCTGGTACCAGCCACCAGCTGGATTTACGTCGCGGTGGCGGTGCTCGCCGGTGGTTGGTTCCTGACGATGGCGCATCGCCTGCACGGCGCCATACGGCGCGGCATGGCGGTCAACCCCATGCGCCTGTTCCACTTATCCAATACCTACCTGGCGCTGCTGTTCGTCGCGATCGCCGTCGACTCAGTCCTCGCCTGGCCCCCTCTGCTGCGCTGAGCTGTCGTTATCAGCGGTGATCAGGCGCGCGCGGCGGCGCGAGCACGAGCTTTGGCGGCTTCGATCTCGCGGTCTTTGGGCGGTGCTGCGGTGACCAGCTCGTTGAGTAGCTGCGTCGAGGCATCGGCTACTGCATCCACCGCCCGCTGGAACGCTTCCGCGTTGATGCGCGACGGCTTGGTGGACCCACTGATCTTCCGCACATACTGCAACGCCGCGTTGTACACCTCGTCGCGTGTCGCCGGGGGATCGAAATTGTGCAGTGGGCGGATGTTGCGGCACATTTGTCGAATCGTACGGCGGGGAGGTGACCGGCAGGGATTACACGTCGGTCACCGGTGAGTTCGCTGGCGCACGGTCGTCCAACGGGTATGCGGCGGGCAGAGGTCGGCGCTGTGGTGGTGCTCGTCCGCGGTGACGCCGAGTTGGCCAGCTGGCCGTTGGCGCAGGGAGACCATCTGGACCTGGCAGTGGTCGGCCAGCTGGCGCGATGGCAACTCGCCGCGAGACGCCTGGGTTGTTCGATCCAGCTACGCGGTGCCTGCACGCAGCTGGTCGGGCTACTGGAGCTGGTCGGCCTCGGCGAGCTGGTAACAGGCCTACGGCTCGAGATGGGTGGGCAGTCCGAAGGCGGCGAACAGTGCGGTGTCGAGGAAGTTGTGATGCCCGATGATCCGATCACCTGAAATCTCGATGACCTGCAAGGCCCACGGCTGGTAACCGCCGTGGCTGTCCGGGCGGTAAGAGCCGAACGCGGCGCAGCCATTCGCCGCCGTCGCCACCAGGCGTGAACCACGGCAACCACTGCCCTCGCCGAGGAACCACCGGCCCATCTCGACCGGTCCACGCAGCCAGAAGTCGTAGGGCGGCATCGACATGACCGCATCGTCATGCAGTAGCGACACCAGGGACGTGATGTCGTAACGCTCGAAGGCGTCTACGTAACGAGCCAGCAACGCGCGTTGCTCGGCATCAACCGCAGGCGAGTGGGAAAGGTCGCGGGCCGCAAGCGTGGCCCGGGCTCGCTGCAGTGCGCTGTTGACCGACGCGACACTGGTCTCCAACAGCTCGGCCACCTCGGAGGCTTGCCAGCGCAGCACCTCGCGCAGGATCAGTACGGCCCGCTGCTTAGGGGGAAGGTTTTGCAGGGCAGTGACAAAGGCGAGCCGAACACTCTCTTTTGACACCGCCAACTCGGCCGGGTCGCCATCCTCGGGCAGGACTCGGGCATCCGAGATGGGCTGTACCCAGGCGTGCTCTGGAAGTGTCGAGCCATGGAAGGAGTCGGCCGTCGAAGCGGGTCCTAGATCCACCGGCAGCGCCCGGCGCTGGCGCCCGCGCAGCAAATCCAGGCACACGTTCGTGGCGATGCGGTATAGCCACGAGCGCACCGCAGACCGCCCCTCGAACCCGTCAAGTCCCCGCCAGGCACGGACCATCGTCTCCTGCACCGCGTCCTCAGCCTCGAAAAAAGAGCCGAGCATCCGGTAGCAGTAGCCGGTAAGTTCCCGGCGGTGCCGCTCCAGGTCCCCCGCCGACACCTCGCCGTGATCGATCTCTGGAGGCTGGACAGGCGCATGGGGTTGGGCTGGCACGCCAGCTCATGCTACGCCCGCGCTCATCGATTTCGAGCAGCCAAGCGGTGAATTCCTGCCGTACCAGTCGTCACACCAGTTAGCGATGGAGCAGATAGCTCAAAGGAGTATGGATGAGCCGGGTACGGGTGCTCGTGGGTACACGCAAGGGCGCGTTCGTCTTGACCTCAGACGGACAGCGCCAGCACTGGGATGTTCGCGGTCCGCACTTCGGCGGCTGGGAGATCTACCACATCACCGGATCTCCCGCGGATCCAGCTCGGCTCTATGCATCCCAATCCACCGGCTGGTTCGGGCAGCTCATCCAACGGTCCGACGACGGTGGCGTCACCTGGCAGCCGGTAGGCAACGAGTTCAGCTACGACGGAGTGCCCGGCACTCATCAGTGGTATGACGGCTCGCCACATCCGTGGGAATTCGCCCGCGTATGGCATCTTGAACCGTCGCTGACTGATCCCGACACGGTTCTTGCCGGCGTGGAAGATGCCGCCTTGTTTCGCACGGTCGACGGTGGCCACACCTGGCAGGAGCTGTCCGGGTTGCGCGACCACGATTCTGGGTCGTCCTGGCAGCCAGGTGCCGGAGGGATGTGCCTGCACACGATCGTGCAACACCCGACCGACGCGGGAAGGATCTTCGTCGCAATCTCGGCCGCCGGTGTTTTCCGCACCGACGACGCGGCCAAGACGTGGCGCCCGGTTAACCGTGGCCTTCGTTCGGAACAGATACCCGACCCGACCGCCGAAGTCGGCCACTGCGTCCACCGGCTGGCGATGCATCCGTCGCGGCCGAACGCGCTGTTCATGCAGAAACACTGGGATGTCATGCGCACCGATGACGCTGGCGAGTCGTGGCAGGAGATCAGCGGCGATCTGCCTACCGACTTCGGCTTCGTCATCGATGTGCACGCCCACGAGCCGGACACCATTTACGTCATTCCCATCACCAGCGATTCGGAGCATTACCCGCCAGAGGGCAGATTGCGGGTGTACCGCAGCCGCACCGGCGGGCACCACTGGGAGCCACTCACCAGCGGGCTGCCGCAGCGTGACTGTTACGTCAACGTGTTGCGCGACGCGATGGCCGTGGACTCGCTCGACCCGTGCGGGGTGTACTTCGGGACCACCGGTGGGCAGGTCTACGCATCGGCCGACGCGGGAAACACCTGGGCGACTATCGTCCGTGATCTGCCGTCCGTGCTGTCGGTGCAAGCGCAGACGCTGCCATGATCCGCGTCGCGCTCCCGGCGCACTTGCGCGCATTGGCGCACGTCGAAGGGGAGGTTTCGCTGCGGGTTACCGGCCCGGTCACGCAACGTTCGGTGCTCGACGCACTAGAGGCCCGGTACCCGGTGCTCCGCGGGACAATCCGCGATCACGCCACGCGCCGGCGGCGTGCGTTCGTGCGATTCTTCGCCTGCGAGCAGGATCTCTCTCACGAGTCGCCGGACACTCCACTACCGCACGCGGTCGCGATCGGAGTCGAGCCCTACCTCGTCGTGGGTGCCATGGCGGGTGGCTAGTGGCCCGATTAATGACCAGTAATCAGGTCTTGCCCAGCTTGAACCGCGGTCGTCGGGGACCGTTGACGCCCGCGTGCGGCACTGTCCCGGATGGCGCAGCTGCGGTGCTGGCCACCGTGCCTGCGTGGTGGGCGCGCCGGGCCACAGCGGCCGGGCTCAGTGGCGACTGCCTCGATGTCGAATGTGCCATCGCCGCCGAGGTGCCCCGCACCGCGGGATGGTCCCGGATCCAGCCCCGGACGGATTTGCTGGACGCGACACCCGAGCAGCTTGGCGATGCGTACGTCACCGCGCTGGATCCAGCGGTGCGCAGTCAGACCGGTCGCCACTACACGCCCCCGGCGCTGGCCACGGCGCTGTGGGAGCAAGCCCAAGCCACGGCCGGTGGCCGGATTGACGGGCCGGTGTTCGACCCGGCCTGCGGGGCGGGTGCGCTGCTGCTCCCCCCGTTGCGATCGTGGCTGAGCTTCTGCCCTGATCCTGAGCAGGTGCTGGCCGGGGTAGCCAGCACAATCGGCGGTTGTGATCTCGACGAGGCAGCGGTGTGGCTGGGCAACGTCGCGCTGGCCTCGTTGCTGCTGCCCTGGTGGGCGCGGCTGCCTGCACTGCGGCGACCCCCACTGCCGGCGTTCCTGCACGTGGATGATGGCTTGGCACCGCGCGAAGTGCGCGCCGCGGCCGTGCTGATGAACCCCCCGTACGGGAGGATCCGGCTCGACGATCAGGAGCGGCTGCGCTGGTCGCACGCGGTCTATGGCCATGCCAACCGGTACGCGTTGTTCATGGCCGCAGGCGCCGCCCAGCTCAGGCAGGGCGGGATACTCGCGGCGCTGGTGCCGGCGGGATGGTTGGGTGGCTGCTACTTCCAGCGGCTGCGGGCGCACCTGGCAGTCCATGCGCCCTTGGACCGGATCAGCTACGTGCGGGAGCGCACCGATGTCTTCTCCACCGGAGTTCTCCAGGAAACTGTGCTGGCCAGCTTCGTACGGGGGGCCTCGCCGGGTGAGATACGTTGCGCTGCCCTCGGGATGAACGGTCAGCCCACCCGGACAGGCATCGGTTCGGCGTGCCCGCCGGCGCGGCCGGACCTGCCCTGGCCGCTGCCGCGCAGCGACTCCGACGTGCCGTTGGTGCGCCGCGCGGCGATCCTGCACGCTCGGCTGGCCGACTACGGCTGGAAAGTCAGCACCGGACCGCTGGTGTGGAACCGCGCCAAGGCGCGCATCTCGGCCAGTCGTGATGACAACAGCGTCACCATCGTGTGGGCAGCCGACCTGGACGGCGCAATGCCACGCCGGGCGCGCATCCGCCAACCGCAGCGGTGGGTGACGCTACGGCCAGGCGACGATCGGGTTCTCGTCTTGGACCGCCCGGCGGTGCTGGTGCAGCGGACCACCGCCCCGGAACAGCCACGACGCCTGCTTGCCGCCGACTTCGATGCCGACTGCCTTGCCCGCTGGGGTGGCCGCGTCGTCGTGGAAAATCATGTCAACGTACTGACGTGCGGTGATCCGCAATCTCCGCTGACGACCCGGCTGCTGATGGCGTTGCTGAAGTCAGCTGCTCTTGACCGGCTATACCGGTGCCTGACCGGGTCGGTGGCGGTGTCCGCCTATGAGCTGTCCGCAATCCCGCTCCCGGATCGCGCCACCTTGCTGATCTGGGCGCGGCACGACGATGCCACGGTTGCCCAAGAGATCGAGAACTACTATGGAGCCGGTTGAGTCATACCATGGCCCGGTAGTGATCGCGCAGCGTGATGATCTCCGTGCGGCGACCCGAGGTGAGGTAGTCCGGTGACCCGAGGTCCATGCTCCCGTAGCGGTCGGCCGGATCGACGCCGATGGCGCGCAGGAAGACTTCGCTGCGCTGCGAGACGCTGCCCTGGCCGATCCCGAAGAACTGCATGAGGTCCTTCACCGGCACCGTTGGGCTGAACAGGTCGTTGGCTTTCCCGACGATCCAGCAGATCGCTCCGGCGGCGGTCTCGGCCCGACCGCGGCGGCGGAAAATGTCTGGGTCTCGCGCGGCGGCGCGGCTGAGCATCCGTCGACACGCCGTGCGGTATTCCACGTCCAGTCGCTCATCGCAGCATCGGTCGAGCAGCCCCAGTACCTCTGCCACCCGCTGGTGAATATCAGGCGGGACGGGCTGCCAGTCGAACGGTTCATCGGTCAGCGGGGCGTTGTCGAGCGCCGCCAGGGTTTCGTCGCCGCCGACGGCGCGGCGCAGCGAGTCAAGCATGACTTCGCTGATGTTGGGCAACTCGCCATCAAGCTGTGGCCATGGACCGTCCGGCTGCAACGCCCCCATCGCGGCTAGCAGGGCAGCCGGTCCTTGTGGCCGCGGCGCGGCGATGATCTGCTGATACTCCGGCTCGTACTCATCGACCGCGGCGAGGGTCTCGTCGGTGAGCCCTGGCCGGATCCTGCGTTCGTGGTGGCAGAACCGGATAAAGGCACGGAGCAGTTCGGGTGCCTTGGCCAGGTAGGCGACACCGGCCACGATCTTGCGGGGAATCCAGTCGACGAGCAGGATCTCGACTGCCACCGGGCTCCAGCGAAGCGGATCGCCCGGCCCGTAGTCGGTACCAAACCACAGCACCGACTCCAGCAAGCTGCGATGGTCGGCGTCGTCGAGGCCGTTGCCGTACGGAGAAGCGAAGAAGCGATCAGCGAGCTTGCGCAGTCTCTCCGCGTTCCAGCTCGGCCGCCGGTATCCCTTCCCACCCATAGGTAGCATGCCCATGGCCCACTCGACGAGCGGACGGCAGGCCGGCCAGGAGTCGGTCTCGCACGGCGGGAACGTGATGTCGCCCCGCTCGAGCGCTTCCCGGATCCGAACACGGGCGTCAGCAGCAGCCAGCTCCGTCCACGTGGTGTCCGGGCCGCCGCCGCTGGCGATGCGCATCTGCTCGATCAGTTCATCAAGGGGCTCGGGCACCACGAACGCGTCTTTGACCAACGTGCCCATGTTGTGATCGATGTAGACCACGATCGACAAGGCGTGGCCGCCGGGCAGGCTCAAGCCGATCATGATGTTGTCGCCGTCACCGAGCACGTGAACCATCTCGACGACTTGTTGCACCGTGGTGCGATAGAGGTCGGTGAGCCAACCGGGCAGCGCATGCGCCCGCTCGGTGATCTCCCGGCGGATCCGGCGGCGCGTGATGTCATCCCCCGACAGCTCGGCGATCACCGCCAGGATCGCCGAAGTCTCCACCAGCGGCGCGCTGAGGAAGATCCGCACCAGCTCGTCACGAGTCGGCAGGTCGGGCTCGGGTGCCAGCTCCAACGGGCCCGGGCGGCGCGGCTCAAGGGCGGCAAGCAGCGAGCTGACCAGCGACAGCAGCAGGAGCGGTTCGTCCTCGGTGAGGGCGGTGGCGACATCTGCCATCAGGTCAGGCTCATCAGGCCGGGCACGCCGCTGGGTGGGTCTGCCCCGGCCTGGCCGTCCCTTCGCAGGACGGCGCATGTCGCGTCGCGTTCGCTTCGACACCCGGGCAGGCTAACCCCTGCGCGGAACGGGGAAGACGGTGACCGGCCTGTGACAGGTGGAGCGCCTCACCGGCGGCCGTGACCTGATCACTGGTTGGCGCGTTCTCGGCGCAGGGGGTTATACGTTGAACGGGTGTATGCGACGCAAGCAACCCGTCACATCCGCGCCCCGCGATCGGTAATCTATCGGGCATTGTTGGACCCCACCGCCATCGCGAAATGGCGAGTCCCAACCGGCATGACCAGTCATGTGCACGACTTCAACGCCCACGAGGGCGGCTTGTTTCGAATCTCGCTGACTTACGACACACCGAGCGAGACGGGCAAGTCATCGCCGCACACCGACACCTATCACGGCCACTTCGTGAGACTCGTGCCAGATGAGCAGGTCGTCGAAATCTTCGAGTTCGAGACCTCAGAGGTAGAGCTTCGCGGCAGGATGATCATGACTACCACGCTCACCGACGCAGACGGCGGCACTGATGTCCGCATCGTGCATGAAGGGATTCCTGACGGCGTGCCAACTGCCGATAATGAAATGGGCACGCGTATGGCACTGGCAAACCTCGCCAAGCTGGTCGAGGATATTGACGCGTCGGGATGATCCGACTCATCACCGCAATAGCAACAGCTTTCCGGTAGTACGGCGGTTTTCCAGATCCCAGTGTGCTTGAGCAGCATCGGCGAGCGGGTAGCGGCCGCCGATGATAATCCGCAACGACCCGTCCTGGATACCGCTGAATACCTCCCCGGCGCGCCAAAGCAGCTCCTCGCGGGTCGCAACGTAGTCGCCCAACTTCGGCCGGGTGAGGAACACAGAGCCAGCCGAGTTCAGCCGCTGCGGATCCACTGGCGGCACCGGCCCGCTGGCCGCACCGTAGAGGGCGAACATCCCGCGCGGCTGCAGCGAGGCGAGGCTGGCGTCGAACGTGGACGCGCCAACGCCGTCGTAAACGGCGGCAACTCCTTCGCCACCGGTCAGCCGGCGGAGCTCACCTGCAATGTCGTCCACCTCCGTGTACCGGATGATCTCCGCGGCCCCCGCCTGCCGAGCGAGCTGCTCCTTTGCCGCGGTGGACACCGTGCCGATTACCCGACCGCCCCGTGCGGTGGCCAGCTGGGTCAGCAGGAGTCCCATCCCGCCGGCTGCGGCATGCACGAGCACCGTCTCGCCGGATTGCACTGCGTGCACGGATACCGCGAGATAGTGCGCGGTCATGCCCTGCAGCAAGCATCCGCCGGCGATCTCAAGGTCCACGCCTGCGGGTACCGGCACGGCCTGCTCGGCGGGCACCACGGCAAGTTCGGCGTAACTACCAGAACTCAGCGCCCACGCCACCTGATCTCCCGCTGCGACGTTGCCAGGGGTATCCGGTCCGACCGCGACGACGGTGCCCGAGCCTTCTGAGCCGGGAATGAACGGCAGCGGCGTCGGGTAAGCGCCGCTGCGGTGGTAGGTATCGATGTAGTTGACGCCTGCTGCGGCGACCTTGACGAGGAGCTGACCTGCGCCGGGTTCTGGATCGGGGAGTTCGGTCAGCCGCAGGACGTCTGGGCCGCCGGTTTCGGTGACCTGAATTGCACGCACGGTGTCACCCTATGAGTTGCCGGCCAGGGTGCGCCTGGCGAGCCCGAGTGGCAGGCAGCCGGCCCCGGCCAGGGTGTCATGGAAGTCCCGTAACTGCCCCGGCCATTGCGCCCGCAGCTGCTCGATCTCCAGGCAACCGGTGAGGTAGGACGGAGCCTGCGTCGGCCACGCGCAGTACCGATCGACTTCCGCTTTCGCGGTGCCGGAGGATAGCGACGCGCGGGTGGCCATGAATTCCTCGGCCTGCGCTTCGTCCATGTCCCCACAGTGCAGTGCGGTGTCCACGACCATCCGAGCGGCCCGGAAGATCCGGGCATCCAGGTGGGCTAGCTCGTGCGCCGGATCGGTGAAGTATCCCTGCTCGCGCATCATGCCCTCGGCGTACAGTGCCCAGCCCTCGGCGAAGTAGCTGCTGCGATGCACCACCCGCACCGCAGGGGACGTCTGTGCTGCCCAGGATAGCTGCCAATGGTGCCCGGGGTAGGTCTCGTGCACCGCGATGGTGGGCAACTGTGCCCGGGCGTTGGTCCGCAGCCGCTGGGTTACCTGCTCCTCGGTGGCACCATCAGGGGTGTAGGGCACGAAGAAGTGCCCCAGACGGGATCGGGTCAGGGCCGGTGGTTGCAGGTAGGAGGCCACCGCCATGATCGGGCGCTGGTAGGTCGGTGCAGGTACTACCCGGCATCGTTCGCCCTCGGCGAAGGTGACCAGTTCACGCTCGGTGAGGAACGCGCGGGCCCGCGCCGTCTCGGCCTCGTATTCCGCACGCATCGCCTCGACAGTCGGCGGGTGGTCATCCTGTAGGGCTTCCATGGTCGACCGCCAGTCGCTGCTTCCCCCGGGCACCCGGGTGGACAGTTCGCGCATCTGCGCGTCCAGCGCGTTCCACGCTGCCGCGCCACGGCGATTCAGCTCGTCGGCTCCGTAATCGAGCAGCTCGCGCTGCATCAGCAAGGCCGAATAAAGCTTTTCACCCATCCGCCAGTCACCGGTCGCATGCTCGGCGAAACCGGTCAGAAACCTGGTGGTGTCTTCGAAGGCTTGGATGGCGGGCACTGCCGCGTCGGCCAGGCGGGCCCGCAACGCGGGATCGTGCACCTCGGCAGGAAGGGAGGTGCGCAGGAACGACGGCCCGGCCGCGGCCTGCCTGAGGCCACGGCGTACCAGCCGCGGTGCTGCCAGGTCGGCGTCGAGGTTGTCCCGGCACCCGGCGAGTGCCTGGGGCACCTGCGCCAGCCGGCTGAGCACCCCGTCCACCAATTCCGCCTCGGGGTGCAACCGGTGCAAGAACGGCAACAGCAGCCCGGCCAGCACGGGGCCGAGATACACGGCGGGGTCACGCCGCCAGGCCGGCCAGGACTCCATCAAGGTGACCCCGCGTAGTGACGACACGATGAGATCGCGGTCGACGCCAGCGGGCTCGGCCTCGAACCGGGCCAGCCACTGCCCAGCCTCCCGCTGACGGCTTTCAAAGGACGCGGCGCTGAAGTCGCCGAGCCGGTTGGCGTATCCGGAAGCGCCCAGCGCGTCAGCCTGTACCGGGTGCCGGTCGAAGTACCAATCGAGGTAGGCGTTGATCTGATCGGGCGCAGAACTTCGGTTCACAGACGTCAAAACTATCCAGTCAAGCCGATCGACCCTCGCTGACGTACGCGCCGCCGGGCGCGGCGTAATTGAGGGTCAGGCCCACCGCGCCAGCGGGTGCACCGTAGGTACGGGTCGGGTTGTGCGCGAACATCGCCTGGCCGCCGCCGTCGAGGGTGAACGCCGGATCTACCGGGGCCAGGCTGCGATCAGCCAGGATCCACGACGCCATGCGCAGGTAGTGCCGGACGGCATCCACCGAGCGACCGCCCCATTCCTGAACTCCGAAGCTGAACGCGAACGCTCCCTCCCATCCGCCGGCAGGATCGAAGCCGACGTCGTAGTTGAGCTCGGGCCAGCCACCTGGGTCGCTGTCGGGATTCGCGGGCATCGAGGTAGCGGGTAGCTGATCCATTTCGGAACGATCCTTACCAGGACGTGGCCGGCCGATGAGGGCGGCGAACTGCTCGCGAGTGCCCAGGTAGTGATCAGCATCGATGAGCTGACCGGCCACCTGAGCGCGGTCGGTGAACTGCAATACCGCAACTTCCAGCGATCCGTAGGCGTCCCACCCAGCCGCGGCGTGTGACTGGTACATCACCGAGGCGGGGGCGGACGTCACGCTGGGGTCAACGTACCAAGACCCCCACAACGGTGGCAGACCGGCGAGTGCAGGACGCCCAAGCCGGTCCCAGTACCAGCGGGGCAGGTACAGCAGCGGGACCCTGGCGCCGAGCCATGTGCAGGCGTCGAGTAAGCCGGGCACGCCGGTATTGCTCAGGGCTTCGGTGAACACCTTCGCTTGGACATCCTCGTCACCTGGATGCAGGTAGTGATAGCCGAGGCATAACAGCCCGGTAGTACGGCCCCGGCGTAGGAAGTCCGCCGACCCCAGCGCCAGGTATGACTGATCTGTGCCTTCGGACACTTTGACCGCCATGAAGTCGAAGCCCTCGCGGCGGATTTCCTCGATGCTGATTCCGGCCTGGAATCGTGGGTGGATGTCCACCCCAAAGATCCCCATGGCGGCCTCCGTCAGCAGGTAGCCCTGACGGTTGTCCTGGCGTCCGGCAGGGGCGGCCGTGGCGGGCACCCGGCCGCGACCACTGCAGGCAGAGTTTAGGTGGTGCCTGCGCTGGCCAGTGGCCGGGTGTCACCGAGGGTGACGGCGGTCATCTCATCGCGAATCCGGCAGCCAGTCCACAGCGCGGCGGTCGCCATGACCACCAAGGCGGCCCCCAGCACGTGCAGCGAGACCAGTGCCTCGGGCACCCCGGTGAGATATTGCACGGCGCCGAGCACCCCCTGCGCGACCGCCATACCGATCAGCACCAGGTAGCGCCGCCAGCTACTAGCGGGCACGCTGACCGCTCGAAGCGCGAATCCTAGTCCCGCGAGGAGCCCCAGGAACCCGACGACCAGATCGGCGTGCAGTTGTGCCAGCGTGGCCACGTTGATGGCCAGCCGCGGAGTAGCCGCATCGCCGGCGTGCGGACCGGCTGAGGTCACCAGCGTCCCGGCGATCAGCAAAGCTGTCAGCGTGACGGTGGCCGTCAGCAGCAAACCGCGCAGCGGTGGGGGCAGGTACCACCGTGGGGGCGCGTCGCCTTCGGTGACCGCGGCGACCAGCAATACCGCCAGCCACACCAGCACCATCGAGACCAGGAAATGCGCCGCCACCGTCCACCAGGCCAGCCCGGCCAGGACAGTGATCCCACCGAGGACGGCCTGAACCACGACACCGGCTGGCATCGTCGCCGCCAGCAGGATCAGCCGGCGGCGCCGGGGCCGCACCAGCAGCGCGACGACCAGGCAAGCCACCCCGACCAGACCTACCAGGCCGGTGAGCAACCGGTTGCTGAATTCGATCCACTGGTGCACCGCGGCCACTTCGGGATGCGGCTGGGGCACCAGGCTGCCCGGGAAGCATTGCGGCCAGGTGGGGCACCCCAACCCCGAACCGGTCACCCGCACGACCGAGCCGGTCACCGCGATGCCCGCTTGCGTGATCACCGCGGCGATCGCGGTGGTCCGCGCAAGCGGCCTCAGTATCCGGTTTCCGAACGGTGGTGCAGTGCTCACGATCCCGATCCTAGGTAGGTCGTCGTGGGCAGTTATGCATACTCACGACAGGCGCAGCGTTCGAGCGGCCAAAATGGCGGCCCCGGCGGCCCAGGCCAGTAGTACTCCCAGCGCAGCCCACGGGGTGACGCCGGCAACAAGAGCGGTGCGCAGGCCTTCGGCCAGTGCACCGGAGGGCAGCGCAGCGGCGATTGCGGACAGCGCGCCGGGCAAGGTGTGCACGGACAGCACGATGCCGCCGGCCACGACCAGCAACAGCCAGACCAGGTTCGCCACCGCGAGCACCACCTCGGCTCGCAATGCTCCGCCTAGTAGCACTCCGAGCGCGCCGAAGGCTGCGGTACCGGCGAGGATGAGCAGAGCCGCGGGTGCCAGGCCCGGAGGTGACAGGTGCCAACCGAGCGCGAAGGCCACCGCACCGAGCACCAGCAGCTGCACGAGCACCACCCCGAGCACCGCGAGCATGCGGCCGGCGATCAGCGACCAGCGTGGCAGCGCGGTGGCGGCCAACCGTTTGAGTACCCCGTAGCGGCGGTCGAAGCCCAGGGCGATGGCCTGCCCGGTGAACGCGGTCGACATCACGGCCAGCGCCAGGATGCGGGGGGTGACGTTGTCGATCCGCGGGCTGGGTATAGGCACCACGTTGAGCAGAGTCAGCGCGACGAGCAGTCCCAGCGGGATCAGCAGGGTCAGCAGCACCTGCTCCCCGTTGCGCAGGGTGAGGACGAACTCGGTGCGTGCTTGGGTGAGTAGCATTCGCGACAGCCGGCCGCGGCCGGGCGCGGGCGCAAAAGTACCGGGGGAGAAGCTGGTCATGAGCGTAGTTCCCGGCCGGTGAGCTCCAGAAAGACGTCCTCCAAGCTGCGCCGGCTGACCCGCAGGTCTTCAGCGAACACACCTTGCTGGGCGCACCATGCCGTGACGGTGGCCATCACCTGGGGATCGATCAGCCCATCGACCAGGTATTCACCGGGCCGCGGTTCGCTGGTCCGGCAATCCTCAGGCAGTGCGGCGCCCAGCGGGCCGATGTCCAAGCCCGGACGGGCCCGGAACCGAAGTTGCCGCTGTGTCCCGGACGACGTCAGGTCGGCGGGGCTTCCTTTGGCTACCACCCGGCCATGGTCGATGATCACTACTTGATCGGCCAGTGCCTCGGCCTCCTCCATCAGGTGAGTGGTGAACAGCACGCTGACCCCGTCCGCACGCAAACTGGTGATGATGTCCCATACCAGCCGCCGGGCTTGCGGATCCATCCCCGCGGTGGGTTCGTCCAGGAACACCAGCTCCGGCCGCCCGACTAGCGCGCAGGCAAGTGCGAGCCGTTGCTGCTGACCACCGGATAGTCGTTTGTAGGGGATGCGGGCCACGCCGGTAAGCCCTAGTACGTTGAGCAACCATCCGACGTCAAGTGGTCGTGCTGAGCAGGCCGCGACCAGGTTGAGCATTTCCCCGGCCCGGACACCTGGATAAGCGCCACCACCCTGAGGCATCACGCCCATCCGGGGTCGTAGGGCAGCGCTGTCGGCGATCGGATCGAGACCCAGCACGCGGACTATTCCCGCGTCGGGACGCAGGAAGCCCTCGCACACCTCGATCGTGGTGGTCTTGCCGGCGCCGTTGGGACCTAGCAAGCCCAGCACGGTGGCCGGCTGGACCAGCAGGTCGAGGCCGTCCACGGCGCGAACCGTGCCGAAGCTACGCACCAGGCCGCAGACTTCGACAGCAGTCGATGATGCGGACGGGCTCACGTACACAGAGCCTAGGTCGCGCCGGGAGATCGCGGCGCACTGACCCGCAGCACACCGAACAGTGGTGGGGTACTTCTGCGGATCATCAGCAACGGCACAATCAGACTCACTGCCGCCGCGGCCATGGCTGACGGCAACACCCAGGCACGGAACAGGAAATCCGCGCCGGTGGGTGCCACGACCACCGCGAGCCCTGCGCAGGCCAGCGTAGTGGCGGCACGAAAGGCCGGATGGGTCGCAGATGCCGCCAACGGGATCACCACCCACAGCAGATACCAGGGGTGCACGACGGGACCCAGGAGCACTACCGCACCCAACCCGATCCCAATTCCAGCCAGCGGATTGAGGCGTCCCTGCCAGCAACGCCACAGCGCAAGCAGGCAGATCGCGCTAGCGGCGGCCAGCCCGGCGAGGCGAACCAGCGCAAGCACCGAAGTGGTGTGGTCGCCCAAGCCCAGCAAGGTGCCCATCGATCCCGCCAGCAAGCCGAGCTCGGTCACCACGGACATCCAGCTGCGGACTACGTTGGGCGTGCCCAGCGCTCCAGCCCAGCCGAAGCCGAGACCGGTACCGAGCCCGATCGCCACCGTGGTCGCCACGGCCACCCCGGTGACCACCGTTGCCACCCATGCCAGGTCACGCGGCCGGCCACCTCGCTGCCGGGCCCACCACACCACGACAAAACCGAGCGCCAGTGCGGCGGGAGCTTTTACCTCCGCTGCGGCCGCAATCACTGCCGTTCCGCCCAACATGGCCAGCTGAGGCGCTCCGGGACGCAATACGAGCTCTAGGCCGACCAGCATCATGCCGATCATCAAAGCCTCGTTGTGCACCCCACTGACCAGGTGAAACAGCACCAGTGGGTTGGCTGCGCCGAGCCATAGCGCGAATACCGGAGACACGCCTATCCGGCGAGCCAGCCGGGGTAGTGCCCAGACGGTCATCACCAAGCCGGCTACCGCAAGGGTGCGGTGCAGGAGCACCCCGAGTACCACGTCGTCACCGGCGATCCAGTCGATCGGTCGGCCCAGGGTGAGGAACAACGGGCCGTACGGTGCCGGGGTATTGCGCCAGATCGTCGGGATCGCCCGCACCAAGGGATGGTCGACACCCAGCGCTTGGGCGGGACCGAGTACGTAGGGGTCGAAGCCACGGTTGACCATCGCGCTTTGCGCGAGATAGCTGTACACGTCACGGCTGAACATCGGTGGTGCTACCAGCAGCGGCGCGGCCCACATCAACATCGTGCGATCCAGCTGGGCCCGGGAGATCCGCCGAGCGCTGCCGGGGCTGACCAGCGCGCCCAGCCACAGCCAGGCCAGGACGACCATGGCAATCCCGGTATAGGCCACCGCCAGCGAGGCGGTCGGCATCCTGGGAAGCAGGCCGACCACCATGTGCCCCACCACTGGGTTGCCCAGCACGGGTGCCGTGCCCGCACCAAGCGAACCCAACCCCATCAGCAAGGCGCCGGTGGTGCCGAACCGCCGCACCAGATCGAACTTGCGGGTTTCGGTCGCATCAAGACCGGTGCCGCGGGATCGAGCTGCGGTCGGCGCTGGTGGCTCGGGCAGAAGTATCCCGTCGCGTCGAAGGTTCCCGGCCACCACGCCGCGAAGGGTAGTCCAGTCTTGCAGGCCCGCTGTGCTGGGATAGCTGCTGGTAACCCCGCCCGAGGCCGGCCTCCGTGGAGTAGTCGGAACCCGGTGGGGCAGCCCGTAGCCGCAATCCGCTGAGATGAGGACTCTCACCCGTTGATGGTCAGCGAGATCGATTTCGACGCCGCACGGATCTACGCCGTCCCCTTGCGTACCCGTTTCCGGGACATCACGGTCCGCGAAGGGATACTGATCGAAGGTCCCGCAGGATGGAGCGAGTTTTGCCCGTTTCTGGAGTATGACGACCTAGAGTCCGCTTGCTGGTTGGCCACCGCGGTCGAGCAGTGCACCCAGGGCTGGCCAAAGCCGCTGCGCGACCGAGTCCCGATCAACTGCATCGTTCCCGCCGTTGGAGAGCGCCGTGCTCGCGAGATCGTGGCCGGCTCCGGCTGCCACACAGCCAAGGTGAAGGTCGCCGATCACCCTGAATCCCTCTCCGAAGACCTCGCTCGTGTGGAAGCCGTCCGCGACGCTCTGGGTCCGGGCGGCGCCATCCGCGTCGATGCCAACGGTGTCTGGGATGTCGAGACTGCTGTGGACCACATTCGCCAGCTCGACAAGGCCGCGGGTGGGCTGGAATACGTCGAGCAACCCTGCGGCACCATCGAGGAACTGGCTGCCGTGCGCCGCCAGGTCGAGGTACGCGTTGCCGCTGACGAGTCCATCCGCCGCGCCGATGACCCGCTGCGGGTGGCAGTCGCCGGTGCTGCTGACGTGGCGGTCATCAAGTGCACCCCGCTAGGTGGGGTACGGCGCTCGCTGAGGATCGCCGAAGCCGCAGGACTGCCCTGCGTAGTGTCCTCCGCGCTGGAAACCAGCGTCGGTCTCGCCGCACAAGTCGCCCTCGCCGGGGCACTTCCCGAGCTGGACTTCGCCTGCGGGCTGGGCACGCTGTCCCTGCTGGACGGCGACGTGGTCGCCGATGCCGCGTCGCTGCGACCGGTCGACGGGTATCTGCTCGTGCCGCGGACACCACCAACTCCGGATCTCGCTTTACTCGACACCTACCAGCTGACCGACCCCAGGCAAGCAGCCTGGTGGCGCAACCGCCTGGCCCGCGTCCGCGGGCTGCTCCGCGCGAAGGACGTCACGCCTTGGTGATGGATGTGCCAGTGGCTTGCGTGATCGACGGGTAACCGGCCTGGCGGGCGAGGCGGGCCAGACCCCGGTGAATGCGCCGTGGCCATAACGGTCCGCCGTAGACGAAACCGGTGTAGGCCTGCACGAGAGTTGCACCAGCCTGGATCCGTAGCCAGGCGTCTTCGGCGCTTTCGATCCCGCCCACTGACACCAGGACCAGACGATCTCCCACCCGGGCACGCAGCCGGCGCAGCACCGCGACGGAACGCTCCTTGAGCGGGGCACCAGAGACGCCGCCCGCACCAACCGCCGTGACCTGCTCCGGGCTGGTCCTGAGCCCATCCCGGCAGGTCGTGGTGTTGGTCGCGATGATCCCATCCAACCCCAGTTCCACCGCAAGATCGGCCACCGCGTCAATGTCCGGATCAGCAAGATCCGGTGCAATCTTGACGAGCAGCGGTACCCGGCGGCCGTTGGTGGCCTGCCGCAGCGCTTCGCGAACTGCTACCAGCAGCGGGCGCAGATGCTCGACGGCCTGCAGATTGCGCAGCCCCGGAGTGTTCGGCGAACTGACGTTGACCACCAAGTATCCTGCGACGTCAGCGAGGAGTTGGGCGCTGGCCACGTAGTCGGCAACCGCATCCTGCTCCGCGGTGGCTTTGGCCTTGCCGATGTTGACCCCGACCGGCACCCTTACCCGCCGGTTGCGCAGCCGGTCGGCTGCTGCTGCGGCGCCGGCATTGTTGAACCCCATCCGATTGACCAGTGCCCGATCGGCTGGTAGGCGGAACAGTCGCGGACGCGGATTGCCGGGCTGCGGCTGTGCCGTGACGGTGCCGATTTCGACGAAGGCGAAACCCAAGGCGCCCAGTGCATCCGGACCCAGGGCGTCCTTGTCGAAACCCGCGGCCAGTCCCAGTGGCCCGGGCAGGTCCAGCCCGAGCGCGCGAACGCGGAGGATGGGATCACGGGCCACCAGCCACCAGCGCAGCAATGTAGCCAGTTTGGGCACCGCGACCACCAGGCGGATCAACCCAAAGCCCAGATGGTGCGCCGCCTCGGCCGGGACGTGCCGGAAGACGAACGAGAACAGTAGCCTGTACATAGCAGAGGTCAGCCAACCACGGTTCGCCAACCGCGCCAGCATCCCTGGCCGACCACCCGTTCCGGGATGAAACAGTCGCTGGAGCGGCACGTGTTGTGCGCTGCTGCGGGAATTACGTAACATGGACGTTGTGAAAAACGTCGGGGCTGATCGTCGTACCCGTGAGTCAGTGGCCCGGATGTTGCTGGAACAAGGCCCAGTGACCGCCGGTCAGGTCGCCGACTCGCTGGGGTTGAGCTCTGCCGCCGTGCGCCGCCACCTGGATGCGCTGCTTGCAGACGGCCAGGCGACCTACCGCTCGGCGCCGCGCCGGGGTCCCCGCGGTCGTGGCCGTCCGGCAAAGGTGTTCCTGCTCACTGCGGCCGGCCGGGCGCAGTTCGAGCACACCTACGACGATCTGGCGGTCGCCGCGCTGCGTTTCCTGTCGGAACGCGACGGGGAGCAAGCGATCCGTTCGTTTGCCGAGCGTCGAGTGACTGACCTGGTTGGCCGGCACCGAGCTGCGGTGGTCGCTGCGACCGATCCGGTTGCGCGCGCTCAACAGCTGGCCGCGGCGCTGACCGCGGAGGGCTACGCAGCGTCAACCGAGCACGTCGGCTCTGGCGCGCAGTTGTGCCAGCATCACTGCCCGGTATCGCATGTCGCGGCGGAATTCCCGCAGCTGTGTGAGGCCGAGACGGCGGCGTTTGCTGATCTGCTTGGTGTCCACGTGCAGCGGCTGGCCACCATCGCCCGCGGCGACGCGGTCTGTACGACTCATGTTCCCCGCGCCGCTGTTACCACGGTGCCTACATTCCTGCCCACCCCCAGCGTGCCACCAGAAATCCCACCACTGAACCGGATGGAGGCGTCTGAATGACGACCGCCCCTGAGCAGGATGTACAAACACCGCTCAGCCAGGAAGAAACGCTCTCCAGACTAAGCCGCTACGAATACGGCTGGGCTGATGCCGATGTTGCCGGCGCCAGCGCCCAGCGCGGGTTGTCTGAGGCCGTGGTCCGCGGCATTTCGGCCAAGAAGAATGAGCCGGAATGGATGCTGGAGACCCGGCTCAAGGCGTTGCGCCTGTTCCAGCGCAAGCCGATGCCGCACTGGGGCGCAGACCTGTCCGGTATCGACTTCGACAACATCAAGTACTTCGTCCGGTCGACGGAAAAGCAAGCCACTTCGTGGGACGAGTTGCCCCAGGACATCAAGAACACCTACGACCGGCTGGGCATCCCGGAGGCGGAGAAGGCCCGGTTGATCGCTGGCGTGGCCGCGCAGTACGAGTCCGAGGTGGTCTACCACAAGATCCGTGAGGATCTGGAGGCGCAGGGCGTGCTGTTCCTGGACACCGACACCGGGCTGCGGGAGCACCCGGAGATCTTCCAGGAGTACTTCGGCAGCGTGATCCCCGCCGGCGACAACAAGTTCGCCGCGTTGAACACGGCTGTCTGGTCCGGCGGGTCATTCATCTACGTGCCACCTGGCGTGCACGTCGACATCCCGCTGCAGGCCTACTTCCGGATCAACACCGAGAACATGGGCCAGTTCGAGCGCACGCTGATCATCGTCGACGAGGGTGCGTACGTGCACTACGTCGAGGGTTGCACTGCGCCGATCTACAAGTCCGACTCGCTGCACTCCGCGGTCGTCGAGATCATCGTCAAGAAGGGCGGCCGCTGCCGGTACACCACGATCCAGAACTGGTCGAACAACGTGTACAACCTGGTCACCAAGCGGGCCACCGCGGCTGAGGGCGCGACCATGGAGTGGATCGACGGCAACCTCGGTTCCAAGGTCACCATGAAGTACCCGTCGGTGTGGCTGATCGGTGAGCACGCCAAGGGCGAGGTGCTCTCGGTCGCGTGTGCCGGCGAGGGCCAGCACCAGGACGCCGGGGCGAAGATGGTGCACGCCGCACCGAATACCTCGAGCACGATCGTGTCCAAGTCGGTGGCGCGGGGCGGCGGCCGTACCTCGTACCGGGGACTGGTGCAGGTCAATGAGGGCAGCCACCATTCCCGCTCCACGGTGAAATGTGATGCGTTGCTGGTGGATCAGATCAGCCGCTCTGACACCTATCCCTACGTCGACATCCGCGAAGACGATGTGTCCATGGGGCACGAGGCCACGGTCTCCAAGGTCAGCGACGACCAGCTGTTCTACCTGATGAGCCGGGGGCTCACCGAGGACGAGGCAATGGCCATGATCGTGCGCGGGTTCATCGAACCGATCGCTCGCGAGCTGCCTATGGAATACGCCCTGGAGCTGAATCGACTGATCGAACTGCAGATGGAAGGATCCGTCGGCTGAGATGACGGCTACCACTGGCCGGCCGGGCGAACCCGGCTTGGCCGAGCACTCGCACGGCGCCAAGACCGGGGATCTCGGCGCGCCGATGGTGTCCCGGGGGGAGCGCTTCACCTCCTATGACGTGGACGCTTTCGAGGTGCCCACGGGGCGGGAGGAAGACTGGCGGTTCACCCCGCTGCGGCGTCTGCGCGGGCTGCATCAAGGCGTAGCGGCGACCGGCACCGCGCAGGTCAGCGTGCAGGCTGATGACGGGGTCACCCTCGATGAAGTCGACCGGCCTGATCCACGGCTTGGTGACGGGGGGATCCCGGCTGACCGGGTGGCTGCCCAGGCGTGGAATTCCGCGACCCAGGCCACTCTGGTGACGATCCCGGCGCACACCCGGGTAGAGAACCCGGTGACCATCACGATCACTGGCCCGGGTAACGGGGAGATCGCCTACGGGCACGTACAGGTGCGGCTTGAGGCGTTCGCCGAAGCCGTTGTCCTGCTGGATTACCAAGGCAGTGGAACCTACGCGGAAAATGTCGAACTGGTCCTCGCCGACGGTGCCCGGCTGACCCTGGTCAACGTGCAGGACTGGGCCGACGACGCGGTACACGTCGCGGCCCTGCACATACGGCTCGGCCGCGACGCGGTGCTGCGTTCGACCACGGTGAGTCTGGGCGGCGACCTGGTCCGGCAATCACCGACGGTAGCGTTCACCCAGCCCGGTGGCGATGCCGAGTTGCTCGGGCTGTACTTCGCCGATGCCGGACAGCATCTGGAGCACCGTTTGTTGGTGGACCACGCCGTCCCGCATTGCCGCTCCAACGTCGCCTACAAGGGGGCGCTGCAAGGCAGTCCCGGCAAGCCCGAGGCGCATACGGTGTGGGTTGGAGATGTGCTGATCCGGGCGGCCGCAGAGGGCACCGAGACCTTCGAAGTGAACCGCAACCTGGTGCTCACCGATGGTGCGAGGGCTGACTCTGTGCCCAACCTGGAGATCGAGACTGGCGAGATCGTTGGTGCAGGCCACGCCAGTGCCACTGGGCGCTTCGATGACGAGCAGCTGTTTTACCTGACTTCCCGGGGTATTTCTCTCGAGCAGGCTCGCCGGTTGGTCGTCCGGGGCTTTTTCGGCGAGATCCTGCAGAAGATCACCATCCCAGAGGTGCGCGAGCGGCTGGCCACGGCAATTGAGGTGGAGCTGGAGGCGGTGGGGGTATGACCGCCGACGTACTTTGTCCCGCGGAGGCGGAATCATGGACCGCCGACGTACTTTGTCCCGCGGAGGCGGAATCATGGACCGCCGACGTACTTTGTCCCGCGGAGGCGGAATCATGACCGCATTGCGCGTCTGTGGCCTGGCGGATCTCAAAGACGATGAGCCGGCTGGCTTCCAGGTCGGCAATGTGCCGGTGGTGCTGGTCCGCCAAGGTGACCAGGTGTATGCCCTCGCCGATGTCTGCTCGCACGCCGAAATCGCCCTTTCCGAAGGGGAGGTCACCAGCAAGGGTCTGGAGTGCTGGTTGCACGGGTCCTGCTTCGACCTGCGCACTGGCCAGCCATCCTCACCACCGGCGTCCGAGCCGGTGGACACCTACGCCGTGACCATTGACGGTGACGACGTGTACGTCGATCCGTCCCGTCCCACTAACCGCTAGCAGGAGTACGAGAACACACCCATGACCACCCTGGAAATCAAGGACCTGCATGTTGCGGTACCCACCGATGATGAGCAGGCGCCGGAGAAAGAGATCCTGCGCGGGGTTAATCTGACCGTCCGGTCGGGTGAGACGCACGCAATGATGGGTCCTAACGGCTCAGGCAAATCCACCTTGGCCTACTCGATTGCCGGGCACCCGAAATACCGGGTCACCTCCGGCGAGGTGCTTTTCGATGGCGTTGATGTGTTGTCAATGTCAGTAGACGAACGGGCGCGGGCAGGGCTGTTCCTGGCTATGCAGTATCCGGTCGAGGTGCCCGGTGTGTCGATGTCGAACTTCCTGCGCACCGCGGCCACCGCGATCCGCGGCGAGGCACCGAAGCTGCGTACTTGGGTGAAGGAAGTCAAAGCAGCAATGGCTGAGCTGGATATCGATCCGACCTTCGCCGAGCGCAGTGTCAACGAGGGATTTTCCGGCGGTGAAAAAAAGCGCCACGAGATCCTGCAACTGTCCCTGCTCAAGCCCAAGATCGCGGTGCTGGACGAGACCGACTCGGGCTTGGATGTCGATGCGCTGCGGGTGGTGTCCGACGGTGTGAACCGGTACCGCTCCAGTGGAGACGTCGGGGTGTTGCTGATCACGCACTACACCCGGATCCTGCGACACATCACGCCCGACTTCGTGCACGTCTTCGCCGGTGGGCGGATTGTGGAATCCGGTGGCCAGGAGCTTGCCGAGGAACTGGAGTCGGGTGGGTACGAGCGATTCACCCGCAAGTCAGAACCCACAGGGGTGGGATCATCATGACCACACTAGCTGCGGCGCCGCTGACTGCCAGCGAGCAGGAAAAGATCCGCGCCGACTTCCCGATCCTATCGCGCACGGTGCGCGACGGCCGGCCGTTGGTGTACCTGGACTCCGGCGCCACCTCGCAGCGGCCGCGGCAAGTCCTCGACGCCGAGCGTGCGTTCCTCGAACAGCACAACGCGGCGGTGCACCGCGGTGCACACCAGCTCGCCGAAGAAGCCACCGATGCCTACGAGTCGGCACGTGCTCGGATCGCAACGTTCGTCGGTGTACAGCCCGATGAGGTGGTCTTCACCAAGAACGCCACCGAAGGCATCAACCTGGTCGCCTACGCGTTGAGTAACTGCGCGTTTGTCGGAGAGTCTGCGAAGCGCTTTGTCCTGAGCCCCGGTGACGAAGTCGTGGTCACCGAGATGGAGCATCACGCCAACCTCGTGCCATGGCAGGAGCTGTGCCGCCGCACCGGCGCGACTCTGCGGTGGTACCAGGTGACCGATGCCGGCCGGTTGGACGTGGACTCGGTGCAGCTGTCAGACCGCACCAAGGTCGTTGCCTTCACCCACCAGTCCAATGTCATGGGAACCGTGCCCCCGGTTGCCGAGTTGGTCCGCCGAGCACACGAGGTATCGGCGCTGACCGTGCTCGACGCCTGCCAGTCGGTGCCGCACTCGCCGGTCGACTTCGCTGCGCTGGACGTGGACTTCGCAGTCTTCTCCGGCCACAAGATGCTGGGCCCTTCCGGGGTCGGCGTGCTCTACGGTCGCCAGGAACTGCTGGAGGCGTTGCCGCCGTTTATCACCGGTGGATCGATGATCGAACTGGTGAAGATGGAGATATCCACCTACGCCCCACCCCCACAGCGATTCGAGGCCGGCGTCCCGATGACCTCGCAAGCGGTCGGGCTGGGTGCCGCGGTGGACTACCTGTCCGAGATCGGCATGGACCGGGTCGCTGCGCACGAGCGAGTATTGACTGAACGGGCGTTGGCTGGCCTGGCCGAGATAGACGGGGTACGGATCATCGGTCCGACTGACGTCAACGACCGCGGCGGCGCAGTGTCGTTTGTGCTGCGCGACGTGCACGCGCACGACGCCGGGCAAGTTCTGGATGACCTGGGTATCGCGGTGCGGGTGGGGCACCACTGCGCCTGGCCGTTGCATCGCCGGTTCGGTCTCGCGGCCACGGTGCGTGCCAGCTTCGCGTTGTACAACACGCCCGCCGAGGTGGACTCGCTGTTGGCCGGGCTGCAAGAAGTGCAACGTTTCTTCCGGGTGACGGCATGAAGCTAGAGCAGCTGTACCAGGAGATCATCCTGGATCACTACCGCAACCCGCACCGGCAGGGACTTCGGGAGCCCTTCGATGCGGAGTCCTACCAGATCAACCCCACTTGCGGCGACGAGGTCACGCTGCGGGTGGTACTGGACGGCGACCGGGTTGCCGACGTCTCCTACGACGCGATCGGCTGCTCGATCAGCCAGGCAGCGACGTCGGTACTCACCGACCTGGTCGTCGGTCGCACCGTGGATGAGTCGAAATCCACGATGAACGCCTACATGGAAATGGTGCAGAGCCGTGGTCAGGTGGAGCCTGACGAGGACGTGCTGCAGGACGCGGTCGCTTTCGCGGGTGTATCGCGTTACCCGGCTCGGGTGAAGTGCGCGCTGCTGGGTTGGATGGCTTTCAAGGATGCGGTCGGTCGGGCCGCGGCGCACGGCAATGGTGCCCACCAATCGGAGGCACAATGAGTTCGAATGACGATACTGACGTAGTGCGTGGGGCGGCAGGACTGCCTGAGTCCCTCCAGTCGCAATCCACGCAGCCGGAATCCAGCGGCGAACTGGCCGCCGTGGAGGATGTCGAGGAGGCCATGCGAGATGTGGTCGACCCGGAATTGGGCATCAACGTGGTCGACCTGGGATTGGTCTACGACATCCGCGTCGACGAGGGCAATCTCGCCACCATCGACATGACGCTGACGTCGGCGGCTTGCCCCTTGACGGATGTCATCGAGGACCAGACCCGAGCCGCGCTTACCGGTGGCCCCGGTGGGGGGCTGGTCAATGATGTGCGGATCAACTGGGTCTGGATGCCCCCATGGGGTCCGGACAAGATCACCGAAGACGGCCGGGAACAGTTGCGCGCCCTCGGCTTCACCGTCTGATCCATCTTGTTACCGCGTTCTGGATGCAGACTGCTGTTTTTGGGGCCTCCGAAACAGCAGTCTGCATCCAGAACGCAGTAGGGGAGTGCTGCTAAGACGCTCGCGCGTCTGCTAGCGGGTGCAGCGTCGTGGCCTCTTCCAGGTGCATCTGGGCGATGCCGTGGATGAGATCGCCGACGCATAACGTACCGGCGCACCGACCGTCGGAATCCAGCACGACGATGTCGTCGTACCTGCGATACGCCACGCTGCTGCGCACCAGCTTGAGCGCGGCCATTGCGCTGGAATCGGCGTCGAGTACTCGCGGCTCGTCGCCGAGCCGGGCGGCCTCCCGCCGGGCGTAGAGCGCGTGACCGTAGGCCCCGCTAACCGCGAGCAGGAACCGGTTGCGGTCAAGCGTGCACCGTGGTTTGCCCTCGCTATCGATGAGCACGACGCCGCTGACCGTCGGCCGGTCGCTGAGGATCGTGCGGACATCTTCCCCGGTGGCCGAAAGCGGCAGCGTGACAGCTGGATGCATCAATTCGGTGATCTGTATGCCGGACCGGCCGCGGAGCGGGGGCGGGCAGACCGAGGCTTGGAAATCCGCGATGCCCGCGATCGGCAGGGTGGTCACCGGGCGGCGATGGGGTGGTCCCAGCAGGTTTCCCTGACCGATACCTACGCCGTATCGGCGTAGGGCAGCTACCTGTTCTGGACGTTCCACCCCTTCCGCGACCAGCTCCGCTCCGATGCGGGCAGCCAGGCGCAGCAGCGCCTCGACGATGGCCACGCGGCCGCTGTCTTGCGGCAGGCCCGCGACCACCTCGCGGTCCACCTTGATCAGATCCGGCTTGACGTCCGCGATCACTGTCAGTGAATGTTTTCCGGCGCCGACGCCATCCAGGGCGATGCAGTATCCCGCATCTCTCAGCTGGGCGAGCCCTGCCAGAAACAGCTCCCCCTGCAGCTCGGTGTGCGCCGGGTTGATTTCCAGCACCGTGTCGCGAGCCTCCCGCCCTGTGCCATGCAGCGCGCGGTGCAGCGGGGCAAGCGTCGGCGTTGCTGCGGCGACGGTGTCGGCTGTCAGGTTGAGGTGCAACGGCAACAGCGTTTCGTGGTCGGAAGAGCACTGCGCGGCGGCTACAGCCAGTGCTACATCGACTTGTTCGAGTTCTCCTGCGTGGGCGGCGGAACGTAACAATGACTGCGCATCACCGTGTGCCGGTCGGGCAAGCATTTCCATCGCCACTACGCCACCAGTATGCAGATTGACCAGTGGCTGAAATGCGAACCGGATGTCCACCGATAATTCGGGCACGCCTGATAGTGCCTTGTACTATCAGAACTGGGCAAACAATGGTACGCGTATTCATATGGTGTTCATGCTTCTGTCCACTGCTGCTGGGTAAAAGTATCGAGAAGATCCAAGGGTTAGTACGGTTAATCACCGCTTGTGCGCGTTGAGCGACAATGAATTGGCGTCGAAACACGCAAACTCGTGATCTTGCTGATGGATTGCTGCTGAGCCTGAAGTGGCGACCTCACCGGTGGGTTTGACCGCATGTACCGTCCGCATCGAACCAGGGCCGCCTGTCATCCGAACGTTTCTGGTAGGCCAACACTGGAGTGAGGATGGAGGGGCAGTGATGTACCAGTTCCGATGTGGCCACCAGGAGTGCTTCAGCCAGTACACGGCGTCCGACAAAGATGCTCTCATGCAGCAGGTAGAAGATCACCTCAAGGAGGCACACAACGTCGACAAAGCCACCGAGACCTTGATGAGTTACCTCGAACAGACCTGCGTGACGACCCGCTAAGCGGTAAGGATGGCGAGGATCTGCTGCCCGTACTTGGCTAGTTTGTTCTCGCCGACACCGCTCACCGTGGCCAGTTCGGCCAGGCTGGCGGGTGACTCTGCGGCGATCTGGCGCAGCGTCGCGTCATGGAAGATCACGTAGGCGGGGACACCCTGTTCCTTGGCGGTGGCGGCGCGCCAAGCGCGGAGTTGATCGAACACGGGCACTGCCTCGGTCGGCAGGTTCACCGGCGTGGCAGAGCGAGTCTTCGCAGCCTTTACTGTTCGCGCTGGGCGTTCGGGTTCACGACGCAATAGGACTCGCCGTTGTCGGCTGAGCACCTGGCTACTGGATTCGGTGAGCACCAGCGTGCCGTAGTCACCTTCGACCGTGAGCAGCCCCTGGGCCAGGAGCTGGCGCACCACTCCGCGCCATTCGCCTTCGCGTAATTCGGTGCCGATACCGAAGACGGTCAACGATTGGTGACCGAACTGAACGACTTTCGGTGTCTGTTTACCGAGCAGAATGTCGATCACCTGACCTGCGCCGAAGCGCTGGCGGCGCTCGCGGTCGAGCCGGAATACCGTGGAAAGCAGTTTCTGCGCCGCAATCGTGCCGTCCCACGATTGTGGTGGCCACAGGCACGTGTCGCAGTTGCCGCACGGGCTGGCCTGCTGGCCAAAGTAGGCCAGCATCTGTGCCCGGCGGCACTCGACGGTCTCGCAGAGCGCCAGCATGGCGTCAAGATGGGTGGTCAGACGGCGCCGGTGCGCGTCATTCCCTTCAGAGCTGTCGATCAGCTTGCGGTGCTGCACGATGTCCGCCAGACCGTAGGCCAACCAGGCCGTGGCGGGTAGCCCGTCCCGGCCCGCCCGGCCGGTTTCCTGGTAATACCCCTCGACTGACTTGGGTAAATCCAGGTGCGCGACAAAGCGCACGTCGGGCTTGTCGATTCCCATGCCGAACGCAATGGTGGCCACCACGACCAAGCCGTCTTCGCGCAAAAAGCGCGCCTGGTTTGCCGTGCGGGTGCGTGTGTCCAGCCCTGCGTGATACGGCAAAGCGTCGATACCGTTATCGATGAGGAACTGCGCGATTTTTTCCACCGATGCCCGCGTGAGGCAATAGACGATCCCCGCGTCGCCGGGGTGCTCGGTGCGCAGCAATTCCAGGAGCTGCCGTTTCGGCTCGGTCTTGGACACGATCCGGTACTGGATGTTCGGGCGGTCGAAGCTGGCCACGAAATGCCGGGCGTCGGCGAGGTTCAACCGGGCCGCGATCTCGGCGTGCGTCGCCTTGGTGGCAGTCGCGGTCAGCGCGATCCGGGGCACGGTGGGCCATCGCTGGTGCAACGCGGACAAGGTTAGGTAGTCGGGACGGAAGTCGTGCCCCCACTGAGACACGCAGTGCGCTTCATCGATGGCGAACAACGAGATCGTGCCCCGGTCCAGCAGGGTGCCTGTCGATTCGACGCGCAGGCGTTCCGGAGCCAGGTACAGCAGGTCCAGCTTGCCTGCCAAGAAAGCAGATTCTACTTCCCGGCGTTGCAAGGGATCTTGTGTCGAGTTGAGGAAGCCGGCCCGTACGCCGACGGCGCGCAGTGCATCTACTTGGTCTTGCATCAAAGCGATCAACGGTGAGATGACGACGCCGACGCCGGGGCGCAGCAGCGCGGGAACTTGGTAGCACAGCGACTTTCCGCCACCGGTGGGCATGAGCACAAGTGCATCGCCACCGGCGATAACGTGGTCGATGATGTCCTTCTGGGTGCCCCGAAACGAGTCATAGCCGAAGACCCGGCGCAGCACGTCGAGTGCATCGCTGAAGTCAAAACCGGTTGCACTGACCGCCATTTCGGCGATCCTATGACCGGGATTGTCGACGATGACACCGCCACGCAGTCCAGCACCCCGAGCGCGCGTGCCATGACCCGAGGTTTCATCGCAACGCGCGGGCAGGAGATTTGCATGCCGCCGCAAGCCCGTGACCACGCGGTGGTTCTGGGCGCGAGTATGGCCGGATTACTGGCCGCTCGGGTGCTTGCCGATGGCTACCGCAAGGTCACCGTCATCGATCGGGATACTTTGCCCGGCATCGGGATGCACCGCCGGGGTGTGCCGCACGGTCGCCATCATCATGCGCTGCAATCTGGCGGCTGCGCGGCGCTTGAAAAGCTATTCCCCGGTCTCATTGCCCAGGCTGCGCAGGCCGGCGCCGGTGTGGGAGACATGTTGCGGCACTGTCGCTGGCTGCCGTGCGGTCACCGGCTGCGGCAGGCCGACGGTGGCGTGCCAGGCCTGATCGCCAGCCGGCCATTCCTGGAGGGCCAGGTTCGAGCCCGAGTGCAAGCGCTGCCGGGGGTGACGTTTATAGAAGGCGCCCGCATCACAGGCCTGGACACCACAGCTGGGCGCAGGGTCACCGGCGTGCACCTGCGTGACCAGGTCGGAGATCACGCGCAGCTGGCGGCCGATCTCGTGGTGGACGCGACTGGCCGTGGCTCGCGGACACCGGCCTGGTTGGCCGAGTGGGGCTACCAGCCACCAGACGAAGAACGGATACAGATCGGGCTGGGTGCTGCCACCCGCACGTACCGGCTACGCCCTGGCGCCCTCGGCCCGGATGCAATGATTCATATCGGTCATACGCCGGACAATCCTCGAATCGGCGTGCTGGGCATGCTCGAGGATGGCCGACACATGCTCACCCTCGCCGGCATCCTCGGTCATCATCCACCGACCGACCCGGTCGGCTTCGAGACCTTCGCGGCCAGCCTGCCCTTCGGGGACATCTCGCACGCGCTCGCGGGGGCGCAGCCCCTGGATGACCCGGTCGCCTTCCGGTTTCCGGCTGCGGTGCGCCGTCGTTATGAGAATCTGCAGCAATTCCCGGATGGCCTGCTGGTACTGGGTGACGCCGTGTGCTCGTTCAATCCGATCTACGGGCAAGGCATGACCGTGGCCGCCAACCAGGCGCTGGCGTTACGGCGGCTGCTCGACCAGCGCGGGCAACCCGACGCGGGTCGTTATTTTCGAGCGATCGCAAAGATCATCAATCCTGCATGGGACTTTGCCGTGAGCGGGGACCTGGCGTTGCCCGACATACCGGGTACACGTTCCCGCAAGGTCCGGATAGCCAACGCCTACTTGCCTCGGCTGCTCGCCGCTGCCAGCTTCGACGTCACCCTGAGCATCGCATACATCCGCGTTGTGGGGTTGCTTGATCGGCCGTTGGGCTTACTGCGACCGGACCGGATGTTGCGCATATGGTGGATCACCAGGCGAAAAGCCAACATCGCGACTGTGCACACCCGTGTCAATTACACTCCGGATGCCACAACTCGGCGGGAGGTATCGCCATGGCATTAAGTCTGAACTTCACTGCCCCACTTAAGCAGGATCCGGAGTCACAGGAACGCTTGCGGCAGTTGACGGCGGTATTCGCCGACCAGGTTCAGCCAGAGATCGATGCTGCGCTGGCCAAATCGGAGCTGGTTCACTTCGCCCGCATCCTGATCATCGACAACAAGTACCTTCAGGTGCTGACCGAGTTCGACGGCGATCCCATGGCGTACACGGAGTTTTTCCGCACCGCGCTGCCAACGGTTTTCGAGCAGATCTTCTCCTTGGTAGAGGGCGCCCCGCCGTGGCCGGAGATCAACAATCCCAATGGCTTTTACGAGTATACCCACTCGCTCAATCTCAAGGCTCTGGGCGAGTCAGTGGATACCGGTTATGACCACGGCTACCTGTTCTCGGCGTTCGGTGATACGACGGTCCGGGAGATCAAAGAAAAAATTGGTTCGATCCTCTGAGGTATAACGATGAAGGTCGACTTCAGCGAGGTGCAGGGCATCATCCGGACCTGCCGGCGGGTGACCTCTCGTCACCTGATTTTCCGTTTCGATTCCGGTAGAGGCGCTCGCGCATTCATCCGCGAGCTCGCCGAGCGGATTACTATGGCCGATGGGGACCCAAATAGCGCACCCGATCCACTGCTTAACGTCGGCATGACCTTCAACGGGCTGCAGGCGTTGGAAGTGGATCAAGCGATGTTGGGCGAGTTCGACGCGGTCTTCAGACTCGGGCCACCTACCGTCAAGATGGCACTGGGCGACGTCCCGGGCAGTCGCAGCGACCCGGCGAATTGGTGGGAGAATCGATTCGCCACTGACGACGTGCACTGCCTCGTGCATCTGTACGCACAATCAGACGACGCTGCTGCGGACGCGGTGCAGGCAGTGCGCCAGCTCGCCGATTCCACCGGGGTTACCGAGCTGATCCCGCGCCGCGATGGCACAATCCTGTCCGGGCGCTGGTTCGCTGTACGGAAGATGCATTTCGGTTACACCGACGGGATCTCTCAGCCTGACATTTTCTGGGATGATGAAACGCCGCCACGCTCGCCCGAGCAGATCGACTTCCGTAACTTCCTGCTGGGTTACTCGACCGACAAGTACGCGTCCGCCCCGTCAAGCGGTGCGGCCGCGGACTTCGCCCGGAACAGCACCTACGGGTTGTTTCGATGGATCTACCAGGATGTGGCGGCGTTCAACCAGTTTCTTGCCGTCCAGGGCCCGGAGCTTTTTCCGGAACTTCCAGCCGCCGACGCCGAGGAACTGCTCGCGGCCAAGATGATGGGTCGCTGGCGCGATGGCACGCCACTAGTGCTGTCTCCTGAGCGCCCGGATCCGCAGCTCGCCAAGAGCAATGATTTCAATTACGCGATCGGAGATCCGGACGGTCAGCGATGCCCGTTCTCTGCTCATATCCGGATTGTGAACCCGCGGGACACCCCGCTGGACCCGGTCGTCGTCGAGGGGGTTCCCCGGGTTCTGCGATGCGGTATGCCCTATGGCGCACCGCTGCAGGGAACCACAGACGATGGGGCCGACCGGGGACTTGTCGGCATGTTCTTATGCGCAGATTTGCGCAAGGTGGTCCACTCGCTGACGAGTTGGGTGATGCGAAATGACTTCAGCCCCGTCTATAACGCCAACCGCCGGGTGCAGGATCCCTTATTTGGCAACCGGGCCATGCCCGGCACCAGGGCTGAGTTCTCCATACCCCGGGTAGGCGGGGAAGTGACGGTCAAAAGCCTGCCGGATTTCGTGCACACGAAGGGTACGGCGTTCCTGTTTTATCCCGGAAAGACCGCACTGATCGGCTTATCACAAGGGGCCGGGTGACGGTGCCTTCAGGCGATGTCCAAGCCCAGTTCCTGTTCGCAAAGCCGATCCCGCAACTGCCGTAAGGCTCGCGCCCGGGTGGGCCCGATCCCGCCGGGCGGGATCCCGGCGGTCCGGGCGACCTCGGCGTAGGAGCGGGGGTGGTCGGTGAACAGCATCCGCAGCAGCATCTGCCGACGAGGTGGTAACTCGGCGACGAGCCTCCGTAACGTCTGCACGGTATCCGCATCGATAACGTGCTGTTCTGGACCCACCGCGGGATCGGCCACGGTGTCCGGAGTGATGTCGACCAAGCCGGGCGCCGGTTTGGCCTGGCGCAGGATATGCAGGCATTCGCGCCGGGCAGTGGTCGCCAGCCAGCCGCCGAGTCGTTCGGGGAATTGGATCCGGTGGGTGTTCTCGGCCAGCCGCAGCCAGGTCATCTGTACTGCATCGAGCGCATCGGCCTCCTGCAGCCGGAAAGACCGGACGGTCGTTGCGACCAGTTTGCCGTACCGGCGGACGATCTCGTCCCAGGCCGCGGCATCCCCCCGACGGATCCTCTCCAAGAGGCAAGCAACACTGTCTGGGGCGTCGGCGGGCGCGTAGCGCATGGTGGCGGTGGTCATTGGGCGCTCCCTGGGTGCTCGGGGTACACCCACGGTGCGGCACCGGGCTTGGACCTCGATTGGAGCTGTGTTGGAGCGCCGGCGAACGCGTCCAGCGTGGACCGAGGTCGGCTAGCCGTCGAGCGGTGGTAACCACGGCGCCAGCCGGCTGCGTGCCAGCAGTGTGTGCTGGTGGTCGGCGCCATAGAGCCGGCCTAGGTCGGCGAGTACCGCGGCTGCCAGTTCTCTGGCCTGCGCGATGTTCCCGGTTTCCCCAGTCCATCGTGCCAAGGTGGCCCGGGCGAGAACGGTATACCGGTGTTCTGGGCCCAGCACCCGTTCGTGGTCCTCGACAAGCGATGCAGCTAGCTCCCGGGCGCCGGTCACATCGCCTGCCTCTCCGGTCCACCGGACTAGATCGGAACGGGTGACCAGGGTGTATCGATCGTGATCGCCGAGTACCCGCTGGGCGTCTTCGACTACAGCGGTGGCCAGTTTCCAGGCGCTGACCGCATCGCCCGCTTCTCCGGTCCAATGGGCCAACGTCGCCCGGGCCACCAGGGTGTTGCGGTCATCAGGGCCCAGCACCCGCTCGGCGTCGTCAACCGCGGCGGCGGCCAACTCCCGGGCCTGGGTGGCGTTGCCGGTTTCTCCTGTCCATCGGGCCAGATTGATCCGGGCAAGCAGGGTATGCCGGTCGTCGGGCCCAAGCACCCGCATCATGTTCTCCACGACAACCGCGGCCTGCTCCCGAGCCTGGACTACGTCGCCTGCCTTGCCGGTCCAGCGCGCGAGGCTGCTGCGGGCAATAGCGGTGGCTGGGTCATGGGGGCCGAGTATCCGCTCGGAATCTGCGACCAGCGCCGCGCCCAGGCTGCGCGCCCGCGCGCTGTCGCCAGTCAGTCCGGCCCATTCGATAAGCGTGTGGCGCAGGCTCAGGCTGATGGGCCGGTCGGGCCCAAGGTGCTCGATGACGGTCCGGACATGGGTGTGCAGCGTCTGCATCGTGCGCATGTCCGGCAACGCGGTGATGGTGGTCTGGCTGCCGGCCCAGGGCGGGCAGGCGGCTTCGAGCAGGGCCGCAGCGGTAGCGATCCAGACCTTGTGGTTGCCATCGGCCGCCAGCCGGTCTGCGGTAACGGCCTGTACGAGCCGGTGCACGGTCACTGATCCGCCAGGGCCGACTCGCGTGAGCAGGCTGTAAGAGATCAGCTCGGTGATGGCCTGGTGCCGGTGCAGGGCGTCGGCGAGTAGTGGCATGAGCAGGCTGTGAACGGGTTCAGGAAGGGTGAGACGGTCCGTATCGCAGGTCAGCAGCCGGTCCAGCGGGATGGTGTCCGGGGCATACCAGGCCAGCACGTTGAGCAGCGCCTGCGCTCGGGCAGACAGCTGGTCGAAGGCCAATTGCCAGGTGGTTGCGACGGTGGCGGGGTAGTCCGGAGCATGACCTTGCTGGTGAAGTTCGGCCCGGCGACTGCGGTACAGCGTCAGGTAGCCCGCAAGATCCAGGGCACTATGTGCCACATAGCAGGCAGCCTGGGCCAACGCCAAGGGCAGGCCGCCCAGTTCATGACCCAGAACTGCGGCACTGTGCGTGTCGGCATCGCCAGACAGCGCGGTAACCAATCGGACGGCGTCGGGTGCGGCCAGCGGTTGCACCGGCAGCACCAGTTGCCGGTGCGGCCACGTTGCTGCGCGGCTGGTGACCAGCACATCACCGGTCCCGGCCGCGGGCAACAGACCACGCAAGGCCTCCGGGTCGGCGATGTTGTCGATGACCAGCAGCCAGGTGCCGGTTCGGTTAGCGAGCACGGCGTGCACTGCCTGCACCGGGTCATGGGCATGCGCGGCGTACTCCGGCGCCACGATGTCCAGCAACGCGCGGAACTCCCCAGGTACCGCCTCGGGATCTTCGGCGCGGACCCACCACACCAGCCCGTAATGCACCTGGTAGCGCTGCGCGTAAGCGCGGGCCAGGCTCGTCTTGCCCACTCCACCCAAACCGGTGAGCACCCGCACCATCGGCTGCTGCGGGCGCTCTGGGTCGGTGAACGCTGCGCGCAGGGCGGCCAGTTCTGCTTGCCGGCCCAGCACCTCTGACAGGCCCTGCACATGGGTTGACACCACTCGCTGGGCAGACCGCAAGCTGAAGTCCATCGCCGCCGGGCCCGCCATCGCCGGTATTACCGCCGCGGTAGGACCAGCCGCATGAGCACCAGGCGTTGGCGATACGGGCAGCTCCGCGACCGATCCGGTCTGCTCCGGCCTGGGCGGATGCCAGTCAAGCTCAGGTGCGTGGGTGAGGATGTCGTGTTCCAACCGCTGCAGCACAGCTCCCGGGTCGATGCCCAATTCTTCGACGAGCCGGGTACGGGTGCCTCGCAGCACTCCCAACGCTTCGGCTTGCCGGCCGGCCCGGTACAGCGCCAAAGCCAGCAGCTCGCAGCCGTGTTCGCGCAGCGGATGGGCCCGCACGTGCATCTCCAACTCGGCCACCGCACTGTGATGCTCACCTAGCTGAAGCTGTGCTTGGCACCATGCCTCCACCACCGACAGCCGCAACTCCTCCAGCCGGGCCACCTCCGGCGCTGCCCATGGGGCGTCACTCACATCGGCGTAAGCCTTTCCTCGCCACAATCCGAGCCCTGCCTCAAATTCACCTACCGCATGCGTGAAATCGCCGCTACTTAGCGCCGCCCGTCCGGCTGCGGCATGCTGATCAAACCGGTGGACATCGAAATCCACGCCCCGGCTGTTCAGTACATAGCCCGGTGCTCGAGTACACAGCACTGTTGCCGGTGCTCGAGGAGGCCGGTCCGGTTCCAACACTCGCCGCAGGTTCGACACATACGCGCGGACTGACGCCATCGCTGCCGGCGGCGGATCGCCCGACCACAACTCCTCAATCACTGCGTCCACGGCCACCGGCCGATCCACCCGGCTCAATAGCAGCCCGAACAGTGCCCGCTGCCGGGGCGGTCCCAGGTCAGCCGGCCGGCCGGCAACCACCGCTTCTACCGGTCCCAATGCGCGCCACCGCATGGAGTGGTCACCAGGAACCGGCGCCGGCTGCGCCTGTTCCTCGGTCACCGACCGACGTGCATCCACCTCGACACTCCACCCGGATGGAGAATCCTTCTTGCGAATATGCAGGCCACGTCACCGCAGCCCAGCCTTCACGAGACCTTATGAGGGTTCGCATGTCAATCGTGTATTCCACTACGGCGTGTATCCCGTGTATTGATTGATTGTGATGGGGCGACATATCCAGCGGCAGTTACGCACAGTCACCACCTGATTGCTGAGCTGGGCTAAATCGATCATGGTCGAGGCTGTGCTGCCACAATCCGGGCGCGGGACCGCACAGTACGCGATGGCGGTCACGCACCGTTATGCTGCGGCAGCGCAATCGTTATGTGTTTTCACCGGGTCAGCAGAGTCGGCGCGTGCTGGCGGCCCTCTAACGTGCACCGAGTGACTCTTGCGCCGGAGCTGAGCCCTACCCCGTTAGCTTGCCGCCAGGTCGCCGCCGTGTGCTTCGACGTGGACGCCACCCTGGTGGACTATGAGGCATCGACTCGCGCGGGGCTGTGTGAGTTGCTCGGCACCGATGACGCGTGGGTTGAGTGGTGCACGCTGACCGATCAGCACTACCAGAGCTATCTGGCTGGAGAGATCGGCTTCGAGCTGATGCTGCAGCAGCGCACTAAGGACTTCTTCGCCCGCCGGGGCGAGTTTCTGTGCGACGGCGAGGTGGTCCGGCGCGAGGAGCGCCGGACGGCTGCCGTCAAGAGAGCCTGGCGGCTGTTCGACGATGCGCTGCCGTGCCTTCGAGCGTTGCGCAAGCTGGGGTTGCGGCTTGCCGCGATCACCAACGCATCTGGCGAGCACCAGCGGGCGAAGCTTGGTGCGCTAGGGCTGCAGACTGCATTCGACGTGGTAGTGATCTCCGGAGAAATCGGGGTGGCCAAGCCGCATCAGGCCATCTTCCGGAGGGCCTGCCGCGCTCTGGGGGTGCATCCCGCGCAGGCCATGCACGTTGGCGACCGGCTCGATATCGACGCCATGGGTGCGCGAGACGCCGGGCTACACGGAGTGTGGCTGGATCGCTCGGGGTGCGGCATTCTCCCGCAGGTGGCCGGGGTCTCAGTGATCGGTCAGTTGGCGGACCTGCCCGGGCTGGTCGCCGGACGCGCCGGGTGAGCCGCCGGCACCTCTCGGCAAGATTGCCCGACGGGCAGCCGAGTGGAAGCCGGCACGGGCGGTCGACTACCATCCTTGGCCGGTGCCGGTTCGGGCCGATGGGAGGACCCGGATACGGACAACCAGTGGGGTATGGTGTAATTGGCAGCACGACTGATTCTGGTTCAGTTAGTCTAGGTTCGAGTCCTGGTACCCCAGCGAATGCCATCATCGCGTTCTCGCGGCCCCGTCGTCTAGCGGCCTAGGACGCCGCCCTCTCAAGGCGGTAGCGCGGGTTCAAATCCCGTCGGGGCTACATAGTCATCGCCGCCTGCAACACCCTCGCTGCTTGTGCAGGTCTCGACAGCTCTGTTGTCGGAACTCAACGACCTGGCGATCATCGCAACATGGCGGCGTGGTAATGGAGGAGTTGCGGAAAAACGCAATAGACGGAACTGAGTTCACGCATAGTCATATGCGTGAGCCAATACGCATGCCATCATGACTATCGGCCGGGGTGGTGAGAATGCACAGTGAGCCGCTCAAGCGGGTTGCGGTACACCCCAGACGGCGCGACGACCAAACCATCACTGGTCAACGTCGACGTCGGTGGCGGCATGCCGCGCAGGATCTCCTGCACCGTGTTGCGCAGCCGCTGCCCGACCGCAGCGTAAAAGCGCAGCTGAGTGCGCCGGCCGAAGACCGCGAAGCCTAACCGCAGGATCGGGTTCGGGATGTAGGCACGGCGGGAGTAGGCCCGGATCTGCAGCTCCACCCCGCCGGATTGCAAATCCTTGATGACCTCGTAGACCAGCTTGCCTTGTTCCAGGTGACCCTCGAGAGTTTGGTATCCCCAGCCCCAGACCCGCCGGGTATCTCGACTCTCATCAATGACCTCGGTTACTCGTACCCCCAGATAGAACCGGAAAGCCAGGAAGCGACCTTCGAGCAGCATGTCGCGCCCAAGTAGTTCCTCCGTAGGGCGGTAGACCGCCCGCACAATGGCCGGGTCGGCGAACTCGTAATCGCGTACCAGCCGGCACGCGATCTCCCAGGCTCCTCCGGGCACCGGTGGGCCGGGTGGCTCATGGCCGATAGGGGCCCGCGGACTGTCGATGTGCCAGTTCCCTGGCTGCCGCGCAACCGGAGCGTCGGCCTCGTCGTAGTTGACGCTCAGATGCCGCAACCCATCCACTGCGGCGGCGATATCGACATGCCCGATCAGCGCTTCCCGCACCGGTTCGCTCCCTGAGCCGATCTGGCTGGCTGAGTGGGATTACGGTTTCTCAAACTCCTGCACCGTGTCTGCGATCAACCACACCATCGGTGGCCACAGCCCGACAAAAATCGCGCGCCGCTCCGCGTTACCGCGCTCCTCCTGGTCGACGGTCTTGGCCCGAATCCATAGCGTGAGGCACAAACCGACTAAACCCAACGAAGTCGCGTGTAAAGCCGTGCTGACCGGTCCCATCCGGTGCAGCGCTGTCCCGATGGTCACCGCAACCAAGTACCCCCAGGGCAGTGCAAATATGCCGCCCTGAGTCGCTCTGGACGCCCACTAGCCGACATCCCATGCTAAACGGAGTGTGCTTGGTGTTTTACGTGGTTGTTGCCGGGTAACCCGCGTCAGCGTGAGGCTACAACCCTGGCAGACGACGCGCTCCCCGACGCGGATGCGCGGCGGGCTGATTCGCGTCGCGGACTTGCTGCTGCGCTGGCCGGTCGGCATGGTGCTGGTTAGCTGGCGTTACTTGTGGCGTACTACTGTGCTGCACCGGTGGGAGGGCGAGGGTGGCGCCGCGGATTACCCCCCGGAGCTTCCCCCGGCGGTGGCCGACCACGCCGTCCAGCGCGTCGCTGACGGTGTCGGGCCACTGTTGCACCGCTGCTACCGGGTGCGGATCCGGGGCGGCCGGTGCACCCCCGAGCAGCTCATGCGCCGCTTCGTCAGCGACCTCAACGCGGCCGTGCCCTCGGAGGTGGCCTTTTTCCGCCAGTTGAGCGGTGCTGAAGGGCCTCCCCAGGTCGGAGACGAGTACGTCGTTCGCATGCCAGGACCATGGGATGGCCCGGTCCGTGTGGTCGGTACCGATGCCCAGTCGCTACGGTTGGCCACTCTTCGCGGGCATCTGGAAGCCGGCCAGATCGAGTTCCATACCAGCTCTGACGGCGATGCGCTGCTGTTCGAGATCGAGTCCTGGGCCCGGGCTGGTGACCGGCTGGCGCATGTTGCCTACAACTACCTGCGCTTGGCCAAAGAAATCCAACTCAACATGTGGACCCATTGCTGCTTGCAGGCATGCGAGATGGCGGGCGGTCGAGCGGACGGCGGAGTTTCCATCACGACGCGCCGCGTCACCACCTTGGAATAGCGCGGAACACGTCCACTTCCGGTATCCGTTCTGTCAAGCTAGATGCATAAGACTGAAAATTCGTTGCTCGATACCTTTGTGGGCTTGTCGTGATCCGTGGTCACGTTGACCTCGGCTGGATCTGGCTGTTTGAAAGGAAACCAGGGCTTGTCTCCCTCGTGGCTGTTACCTTCATTGCCCAGGCTGCCACCGAATACCAGGCCCGTGGTTACATTGTTCGGTAAATCATCGCCGAGTAACCCGTCGCCGTCCGGGTCCTTGCATTTCACCCAAAACTCGAAAGCTGCTATTTTTGCAGTCTCGCCTTCGGCGAACTTGACCATGACCGGGGTGTTTCCGAGGATCTCGCCAGATTGAGGACCATCTTTGTCGTAGGCCCAAAAAGGTCCGACCGTGACCGGTCCGGTCCCACTGGTGCGGTTGATTTCAATGCGGATACCGAAGGGGAAGCCGAGCGGGTCGGGATCGTTATCTTTTTTGGTCACCAGTTGAAAAAGTGGCGTGCCATCTTTTGCCTTGGTGCACCACCCACGGCCGATGGCGTCGGTGAAGTCCGGGCGCGCTTGTTTGTCGTCTGCTTCGGCGCACAGCCAGACGAGGTCAACCCGCTTTACTACGACTCCTGGCGACCCCGAACCCGGCCTCGGGTTCGGCCGATCATCGTGGCTGGGCGGTATCCCATGGTCGGTGCAGTCCGAGTCAGCCGACCAGCATGGCGCGGCCTGAGCTGGAACCGCGAATTCGGTGCCGGCGGCCAACATAAGGCTAAGTGCCAGCAGCATGCGGCCGCTGGTGAGGCACAGGCGACTCATCCGGAGCTGCTTACCCATAGACCGGGTAACGAACGCAGACTCGTTGAGCAACGAACGTTGCTGGAGTTTGATTCGTACCCGGTGTGTGCGGTCGTCGTTGAGGTAACTGGGCTGGCTGGGGGTCCCGAGGCGTACCGGGGTACTTACGGTGCGAGCGCTCACGCAGCGACATCGGGTGACGAAATCGGTGGTTGTGCGATCATGGTGGAGCTGGCGCTACTACTCGTGATATGGGCGGTGGGCGTGGCTGCGGTACAGCTGGTGAGGCCGAGGCCAGCTGTTCCAAATCCGCGTGATGCCGCGATGCTCGTGCAGGACCAGTGCAGACGTGCCGACCGGTGGAACAGTTGCGAAAAGCACGAAAAGAGCCAAACAGCAGCGGTGCTGACCCGTGGGGCTTTCTCAGAGCCGGTTGTGTAGGGCTTCTGCGGCGGCGAGTAGATCGGCCGCCCATCGGATACCCGGCCGCCGGCCGATTCGCTCCACCGGACCGGAGACTGACACGGCGGCAATGACTGCACCGGAGGCATCGCGCACCGGAGCCGACACGCTGGCCACACCGGACTCGCGTTCGGCCACGCTTTGCGCCCAGCCTCGCCGGCGTACTTCCGCGAGGGTTCGTTCACCGAATACCGCCTCGCCGAGTACGGCACGTTGGGTTGCCAAGTCGGCCCAGGCGGCCAGGACCTTCGCGCCCGATCCGGCAGTCATCGGCAGCCGGGCGCCTATCGGCACGGTGTCGCGTAGTCCGCTAGGCGGCTCGGCTGCGGCCACGCAAACCCGCACCAAGCCTTCCCGCCGGTAGAGCTGGACGCTTTCCCCGGTGACGTCCCGCAGCCGGGGCAGCACCATGGCGGCGGCGTCGAGCAGTGGATCGAGCGCGCCCTCGCCCAGCTCGCGGAGTGCTGGACCGGGACTCCACCGTCCGTCAGGGTCCCGGCGCAGCAGGCGGTGTACCTCCAGGCCCACCGCTAGCCGGTGGGCGGTGGCCCTCGGCAGTCCCGTCCGGACACATAACTCCGCGAGCCCGCACGGGCTTGCGGCAACCGTACGCAACACCATGACGGCCTTGTCCAGCACACCGATACCGCTATGCTGTTCCACGCACCGATATTAACTTCCCGACATGTGAGATGTCCAGCATGTGGGAGCAGAGGTAGAGGAAGCGCCGCCGATGGGACGCACACTAGCCGCGAAAGTTTGGGATGCCCACGTCGTCCCCCGGGGCGAAACCGACCATACCGGGGCGGGCGGTGAGGCGCCCGACTTGCTGTACATCGACCTGCATTTGGTGCACGAAGTCACCAGCCCGCAGGCCTTCGACGGTCTGCGGCTGGCCGGCCGGCCGGTCCGCCGACCGGACCTGACCATTGCCACCGAAGATCACAACGTCCCCACCACCGACATCGAATTGCCCATCGCTGACGAGGTGTCGCGCACTCAAGTGGAGACGCTGCGGCGTAACTGCGCGGAGTTCGGTGTGCGGTTGCACCCGATGGGCGACGTCGAGCAGGGCATCGTGCACGTCGTAGGCCCGCAATTAGGGTTGACCCAACCGGGGATGACGGTGGTCTGCGGTGACTCCCACACCTCCACCCACGGCGCCTTCGGCGCGCTGGCCTTCGGCATCGGCACGTCAGAGGTCGAACATGTACTGGCTACCCAAACCCTGCCGCTACGTCCGTTCAAGACCATGGCGGTCAACGTGCACAGCCGTGACGGATCGCTTCCCCCCGGCGTGACCAGCAAGGACGTCATCCTGGCGGTGATCGCTCGGATCGGCACCGGGGGCGGCGCCGGCTACGTGCTGGAATACCGTGGCAACGTCATCGAGCGGTTGTCCATGGAAGCCCGCATGACGATCTGCAACATGTCGATCGAGGCGGGAGCCCGCGCCGGCATGATCGCACCGGACGCCACCACGTTCGACTACCTGGCCGGTCGGCCGCACGCGCCGACCGGTACGCAATGGGATGCCGCGATGCAGTACTGGCAGTCGCTGCATACCGACCCCGATGCGGTCTTCGATGCCGAAGTGCACATCGATGCCGACGCGCTCACCCCGTTCGTCACCTGGGGCACCAACCCCGGCCAGGGCTTGCCGCTGTCGGAGCGGATCCCGGACCCGGATCAGATCACCGACGAAGGTGAGCGACTCGCGGTGCAGAAGGCACTGTCCTACATGGACCTGCAACCCGGCACGCCGCTGCGCGACATCGCGGTGGACGCGGTGTTCCTGGGATCTTGCACCAATGGCCGGATCGAGGACCTTCGGGCTGCCGCGGCGGTGCTGGCCGGCCGGCGGGTTCGGGATGGCCTGCGCATGCTGGTCGTGCCTGGCTCTATGCGGGTACGTGCCCAAGCTGAGTCGGAAGGCCTGCACGAGGTGTTCATGGCGGCGGGTGCGCAGTGGCGCTCTGCGGGTTGTTCGATGTGCCTGGGGATGAACCCTGATCAGCTTGCCGCCGGGGAGCGCTGTGCCTCGACGTCGAATCGCAACTTCGAGGGCCGGCAAGGCAAAGGCGGCCGGACTCATCTGGTCTCGCCACTGGTCGCCGCGGCCACGGCCATCCGCGGCACCCTCTCGTCCCCCTCTGACCTCTGATACCCCGGCATACCACCCCGATATGGCTCTCTCGGGGTGAGAAAGATCGTTTAAGGAGTAGCATCATGGAAGCGTTCAGGCGGCACACGGGTATTGGAGTGCCGTTGCGCCGGTCTGATGTGGACACCGACCAGATCATCCCTGCGGTGTACCTGAAGCGGGTGTCACGCACCGGATTTGATGACGGGCTGTTCGCTGCGTGGCGTGCGCACGAGGATTTCGTGCTCAACTACGAGGCGTACCGGCAGGGCAGCGTGCTGGTCGCGGGCCCGGATTTCGGTACCGGGTCGTCGCGGGAGCATGCGGTGTGGGCGCTGCTCGACTACGGATTCCGGGTCGTGATCTCGCCGCGTTTCGGGGAGATTTTCCGTGGCAACGCCGGCAAGCAAGGCCTGCTTGCGGCCCAGTGCGCACAAGACGACGTCGAATCTCTCTGGAAGGTGCTGGAGAAACAGCCAGGCTCGACGGTCACTGTCGATCTTTCCGAGCAGACCGTGCGAGCGGGCGACCTCACGGTGCCTTTCACGATCGACAGCTACACCCGCTGGCGACTGCTCGAGGGTCTCGACGATATTGCATTGACCCTGCAGCATGTCCAGGAGATCAACGAATTCGAGACCCGTCGTCCATCCTGGTTGCCGACTACGGCGATGCCTGCCGAAAGGTCACTGTCGAGACAGCGTTAGCTTTCGCGGGGGAGGGGAATCGTCTGATCAGCCGACTGCGTCGTCGTAATAGTCGGCGCGCAGCAAGGCAATGGATGCCGACGGGCGGTTGTGGAAAAACAGCGCCCAGTAACCGCCCTTCGCAGTCCGTACATCAAGCGCACTGAGGTCAGCCGCTTCGGCGAGCTTGCCGACCAGATCGGGAATCACCCCTCCTTGGCTGCACACTACGGCTGGTCCACCGGGCTCGGCCGCGATGTCGATCAGCCGCCGTACGCTCGCGGCCGGATCGGTCTGATAGCCAGCCTCGGACAGCATCGGTTCGGTCATGACGGGCTTCGCGAGGTCCGCGGCGAGCCCTTCGACGGTCTGCCGGCAACGCGCGGGTGGTGCGGAATAGACCCGCCGTGCGCCGAACAATTTCAGCAGCGCGCGCAGCATCTCGGCCTGCCTGCGGCCCGTAGCGGTCAGCGGGCGCAGATCATCGTCGCCTTGCCATTCCTCGCGTTCACCCGCGTCGCCGTGACGCACGAGCAATACGGTAGCGGTGATCTTCGTCAAGCCGTCGATACCGTCCAGCAGTGGCCGATCGTGTCGATGGCTGAGCAGGTCAAGCGCTTGGGGAACGAGCAGCCAGCGCAACTCGTCTACCTCATCGCTGGGACGGAATGTGCCACCGGTAGCGGGCGCCAACCAGTAGTGCACCACCTTTTCCCCCGCTGGCACGGGATACTGCGTCGTACCCACCCGGGGTCCCAGGACGATCCCCTGGCCAGTTTCCTCGGCAACCTCGCGGACCGCGGTCATCGGCAGCAGTTCCTCCGACCGCGGCTTACCTTTGGGCAGCGACCAGTCGTCGTAGCGGGGGCGGTGTATCACGGCTATCTTGACGTCGCCGGACTGCGAACGCTGCCACACCACTGCGCCAGCGGCAATCGGGGCCGGCACTAGTCATTCACTCCTGCTGTGATGACGGATTTCCTGCACCTGATGGTCGCGGACGGTGCAGCCGTCCGAAGGCGATGGGCTCCACGAGCCGTCCACGGACAATACCCAGCACCGGGTGGCTGGATCGAGCGCGGAGGCGAGTATCGCGTCCAGCTCATCGGTCACGGCGGGATCGGTTACCCGCACGAGCACCTCCACCCGTCGGTCCAAATTGCGGTGCATCATATCCGCGCTGCCAATCCAGTGCTCACCCGCGCCCATGAAATGGAAGACTCGAGAGTGCTCCAAAAACCGGCCCAGTATCGAACGGACGTGGATATTTTCCGATAGTCCGGTGCGTCCAGGGATCAGCGCGCAGATTCCGCGGACCACGACGTCAACCCGCACACCGGCGACCGACGCCCGGTACAGCGCATCGATCACCTGCTCGTCGACCAGAGCGTTGACCTTGATCCGGATCCCAGCTGGGCGGCCCGCACGGGCATGCACGATCTCGCCCTCAATCCGCTCGACAATGCCGCGCCGGACGCCGTAGGGCGCGACCAGCAAGCTGCGATACGACGTCTGCCGCGCGTACCCGGTGAGCGAATTGAACAGGTCGGTGAGGTCTGCGCCGACCGCCGGCTTGGCTGTGAACAGGCCGATGTCTTCGTAGAGCCGTGCTGTCTTGGGGTTGTAGTTGCCGGTGCCGATGTGGCAGTACCGCCGAATCGTCGAGCCCTCCTGGCGCACTACCAGCGAGGTCTTGCAGTGCGTCTTGAGTCCCATCAGGCCGTAGGCCACATGTACCCCAGCGCGCTCCAACTCTCGCGCCCACCTGATATTGGCCTGCTCGTCGAACCGCGCCTTGACCTCCACCAGCGCGACGACCTGCTTGCCGGCCTCGGCTGCGTCGATCAACGCATCGACGATCGGGGAGTCGCCAGAGGTCCGGTAGAGGGTCTGCTTGATCGCTAGCACCTGCGGGTCTACGGCCGCCTGTTCGATGAACCGTTGCACGCTGGTGGAAAACGAGTCGTACGGGTGGTGCACCAGCACGTCACTCTCACGCAGGGTCGCGAAAATATCTTTGGGACTCTCGCCCTCACCGAAGGCCGGGTGCGTGGCGGGGACGAACGGCTCGTCTTTGAGCTCCGGCGCGGGCAGCGTGTAGACCTGCCACAGACAGGACAGGTCGAGCAGACCGGGCACCTCGACGACGTCGTGCGGATCGACGTCGAGCTCGCGCAGCAGCAGTTCCAGGACGTGGTCGGTCATCGTGTCAGCCACCTCAAGACGCACTGGCGGGCCAAAACGGCGCCGTGCGAGCTCGCGCTCCATGGCCTTGAGCAGGTCCTCGTCGCGGTCCTCTTCGACTTCGACATCGGCGTTGCGGGTGACCCGGAACAGGTGCCAGTCGGCCACCTCCATACCGGCGAACATCTCGCCGAGATGGGCCCCGATCAGTTCCTCCAGCGGTAGGAAGGTGGCCCGAGGTGACCCACGGCCGTCCAGATCACTGTCCACCTGCACCAACCGTGGCACGTTGTTGGGTACCTTGATGCGGGCGAATCGCTCGATATGGCTGTCCGGATCGCGGACCATCACGGCGAGGTTCAATGACAGCCCGGAGATGTAGGGAAACGGGTGAGCCGGGTCCACTGCCAACGGTGTGAGCACCGGGAAGATCTTTTCGGAGAAGTATCCCGATAGCCGCAGCCGCTGCTGGTCCTCAAGGTCGGACCAAGTGACGAACCTGATGTCGTGCTTGTCCAGCTCTGGTAGGACCAAATCCGAGCAGATGCGTGCCTGGCGTGCGGTGAGCTCGCGGCTGCGCATCGCGATCTGAGTGAGCTGATCTTGCGGGGTCAGGCCGTCCGCGCTGCGCACGGCCAGCCCGGCTTCTTCCCGGCGCTTGAGGCCGGCGACCCGGACCATGTAGAACTCGTCCTGGTTCGACGCGAAGATGGCCAGGAACTTGGCTCGTTCCAGCAAGGGCTGGCTGGGGTCTTCAGCGAGGGCCAGTACGCGGGCGTTGAAGTCCAGCCAGGACAACTCGCGGTTGAGATACCGGTCGTCAGGGAGGTCGGTGGCAGCCGGCACCGGGGTCGCTGCAGGTGGAGCCGGTGGTACCGCTACCACAGCACCATCCGTCATCGATGCGGTGCGGCCGGTCAACGGCGGGGTGAGGTGCTGGCTCACCCCGTTATTGTCCCGTATCAGACTATGTCGCAGGGATAAACGATAGATTTATCGCAGGGTGAAATTCTCGCTGAATGCACGTGCAAGACGTCGTGGGTGAACCGTCCCAGACCCAGCTCGCGTGCTCGCGCAAGATCGGCTGCCGTATCAACATCGCAGCGCAGACCAGGCCAGCAGCCGGTCAGCGGCCGAGCGCCACTGGCCCGATGCGCAGCTGCCGAGCCGGGTCCGAAGCGGGGGTCCAGCGGGTGCCCCGGGAGCGCCAGCAGCAACGTGGTACCGGTACCCGCCTGATCGGCACAGAACGCCCGGCCACCGGCGGCCAGCGCGTCGCAGACCGCGCAGTCGAGTTCCGAGGAGCGCAGCGCTGGTAGATCAGCCGGCATAGCCGCAACTGCGGTGGTGGGATCGGCGGCGCGCAGCAGGGTCTCGCCGTACCGCAGAGCGCTGTTCAGGCCGCCGCCGGGTTCCTCGGCAATGGCCTCGATGCCATCCTTCGCCAGAATGCGGCACACCAGCCGGTCCCTGCAGATCGCCACGGCCCGGCGCACCAGCGACGCACCGGCGGCAGCGGCGATGGTGTCTCGAGCGAGCGCAATGACCAGCCGGGCGTGCGCAGCCGAGTCACCGCCCCCGTAATCGGCCGCGCACCGCAACCGGGTCTTGGCCCTGGCGAGCGGTTTGATGGGTAGTAGCAGGTCCACGGGCACCGTCATATAGTCCCGCACCCGCGGCGACTGGACCCGCGCTCCGGAACCAGGGAAGACTCGCCCGAGGGTGGAGCCAAGGCGCGCGCCCTCAGGACCGAACTTCGCCCCTCAAGCCGGGCGAGCACGAACTGCAGGACGAGGAGGATGGCGTGGCGGGGGATGAGGCCGGGCTTTCCATCGAGTTATGCAAGGTCGTGTTCTACCCGCTCACCTACCTCCTAGGCCGGCGGCGGTTCGAAGGCCTCGAACACATCCCGGAAACCGGACCGGTGCTTGTGGCGTGTAACCACATCTCCTACCTGGACCCGCTGTACACCAGCGTGTTCGTGCATCGTAGGGGCCGGATCCCGCGATTTCTCGCCAAGCAAGATCTGTTTGGACTACCCGGGATCGGCCGGGTGATGACCGCAGCAGGCCAGATCCCGGTGCGCCGCGGAAGCACCGAAGCCGGTGACAGCCTGCGGCATGCCGAGCAGGCGCTCGCCGACGGCAAGGCAGTGTTGATCTACCCTGAGGGCACGATCACTCGCGATCCGGATCACTGGCCGATGGTGGCCCACACCGGGGTGGCCCGGCTGGCATTGCACGCCGATGTACCGGTGGTTCCGGTGGTGCATTGGGGCACACACCAGGTTTATGACCACTACGGCAGGCGATTTCGCCCGCTGCCCCGGACCGACATTATCGTCCGAGCCGGCGCGCCAGTGGATCTGTCTGAGTTCCGGCGACGGCCGGTAAACGGGCCCTTGCTGAGGAAGGCTACTGACCGGGTGATGAACGGGATCCGCACGCTGCTTGCAGAGGTACGAAACCAACCTGCTCCCACGGGCCTTTTCAATCCCCGGGTGCCTGAACGGCATCGGGAGCATCCGTCATGACTGTGGCAGTACAGCGAATCGCGGTGATGGGCGCGGGCTCCTGGGGTACCACCTTCGCCAAAGTGCTCGCTGACGCCGGCCGGGATGTAGTGCTCTGGGCTCGCCGGGCTGAGGTGGCCGACGCGGTCCAGCGGGAGCACGGTAATCCGGATTACCTACCAGGGGTCACCCTGCCGGCGTCCTTGCAAGCCACCGCGTGTGCAAAGGAGGCCCTCGACGGCGTGGACGCCGTCGTGTTCGCCGTGCCCAGCCAGACGTTGCGCGAAAACCTCAGCGACTGGCACAAGTCGATGCCACCGGAGGCCACCCTGATCAGCCTGGCCAAGGGCGTCGAACTGACCAGCCTCAAGCGGATGAGTGAGGTGGTGATCGACGTCACAGCCGTCTCCTCCGATCAAGTCGTGGTGATTTCGGGCCCTAATCTGGCGCGGGAAATCGCGGCCGAGCAACCCACCGCGAGTGTTGTGGCGTGTACCGATCACGACCGCGCGGTTGCCGTGCAGCGCGCGTGCGGGACCCCTTATTTCCGGCCTTACACCAATACCGACGTCATCGGCTGCGAACTAGGCGGTGCCTGCAAGAATGTCATCGCGCTGGCATGTGGGGTGGCGGCTGGGTTGGGGTACGGGGACAACACCCTCGCCACATTGATCACTCGGGGATTGGCGGAGATGGGACGGCTCGGCGCCGCGCTGGGTGCTGACCCGATGACCTTCGCCGGGTTAGCCGGCCTCGGCGATCTGGTCGCCACCTGCTCCTCGCCGCTGTCACGCAATCGCTCTTTCGGCTACCGGCTGGGTGTGGGGGACACCCTCGAACAAGCCCAGCAGTCGACGCATGGCCAGGTCGCCGAGGGCGTGAAGTCCTGCTCGTCGATCCAGCAACTGGCCACGCGCTGTGGCGTCGAAGTGCCTATCACTGATGGTGTACGGCGCGTCTGCTACGGCGGCCAGTCATCCCGGCAGATGGCCGCTGAACTGCTCGGCCGGGCGCACAAGCCGGAATGACCTAGGTACCGTCGACTCTTGACGAGTAACCATACCGGCTGGTTTGATCATCCCTCGTGAGCAGCAGTCTCGTCGTTGTCCGGCGGTCCCCAGTGGATTTACGCCGGGTGGCGAGCGCGCTGTGTCCCGCGCGGTGAGCCCTGTCCCGCTGACCGCGTATTCCTGACGACTGCCCTGGTACGGGTGGTGATTTCTGAGCGCGGTCGGTTCACCGATCTCGCGAGGAGCCCGCCGTGCATGCTGTCCCTTATCTCACCGTCCCTGCCCCTGAGATGGTCCGTCCAGGCAGCCCGACCAGCCTGGCGATGGCGCTGGCGGCGCACCCCGAACGGTGGCGCCCGCTGCTCGACTACCGCACCGACACCCGGTGGTACCGGCTGCTAGACCGGAACCCGTACCACGAGGTGTGGCTGCTGTCCTGGCTGCCTGGCCAGGGCACCGATCTGCACGATCACGGTTCGGCGTCGGGTGCCTTCGCCATTGCCGCGGGCACGCTGACCGAGCGCGTGGTCGCAGCTAAACCTGGCCGGCCGCTGGTGGAAGTCACCCGATCCCTGGAGACCGGGCGCTGCCGCGTCTTCGGGCCGCATTACGTACATCAGGTCACCAACACCGGGTCAGTCCCCGCGGTGAGTGTCCACGTCTACTCGCCGGGCCTTACGGTGATGAACCGCTACTGCCTGGAGCCATCGGGACTCTGCCACGTCGCGGTCGAGCAGGCCGGAGTCGATTGGTGATGTTGTTTCCTGTTCCCGGTATGGCGGATATGTCTGCCCATGTCTCGATGCGAAACGCAGTCTTCCCATATCGGAGAATGCGTGACGGGGGACGTGGGTCGCCGGGTGACGGGGAGTAGGGTGCCGCCATGACGGATCGCAAGCTGCGGGTCGCGGTCCTTTTCGGTGGCCGCAGCAGCGAACACGCGATCTCTTGCGTGTCGGCGGGAAGTGTGCTCAGCCACCTGGATCGGACGCGATTCGAGGTTATCCCTGTAGGCATCAGCGTTGATGGCACTTGGGTGCTCGGTAGCGGCGAGCCGACCGATCTGGCTATCCGGGACCGCATGCTGCCCATCGTGGACGCCAGTGGTGCGGCGCTGACTTTGCCTGGTGACCCGACCCGGAAAGAACTGGTGCGCATCGCCGGTGACGCGCCCGGTGAAGTGCTTTCCGGGGTGGATGTCGTGTTCCCGGTATTGCACGGGGCGTTCGGTGAAGACGGCACGATCCAGGGATTGCTGGAGCTGGCCGACCTGCCCTATGTCGGTTCTGGGGTGTTAGCCAGTGCGGCGGCAATGGACAAGGAGTTCACCCGCAGGGTGCTGCGTGCCGACGGCTTCCCGGTTACCGACACGATTGTCCTGCGTGGCCCAGACGGTACTGGCGCCACTTTCCCGACCATCACCGCGCAACAGCGCGATCGGCTAGGCCTGCCGGTCTTCGTCAAACCGGCCAGAGCGGGCTCATCAGTCGGTATCACCAAAGTGGAGGATTGGTCCGAACTGCCTTCGGCGATAGCCACGGCGCGCAGGACCGATCCCAAGGTGCTGGTCGAGGCGGCGGTGATAGGACGCGAGGTGGAATGCGGGGTGCTGGAATTCCCCGACGGCCGTATCGAGGCATCACTGCCCGCGGAGATTCGTATGGTCGCCGAGAATTCGGCAGGCTGGTATGACTTCTCCGCCAAATATCTCGACGACGCCTGCGAATTCGACATACCGGCCAAATTGGACGACGACGTTACTGTCGAGCTGCAAACGATGGCAGTTGCCGCGTTCCGCTCGCTGGGCTGCCAGGGTCTTGCTCGAGTGGACTTTTTCGTAGGGGCTGACGGTTGTCTGACCGTCAATGAGATCAACACAATGCCGGGTTTTACACCGATCTCCATGTTTCCCCGGATGTGGGCAGTGACGGGAGTGGATTACCCGGCCTTGCTCTCGATATTGATCGACACCGCGATGGTCCGCGGTACCGGGTTGCGCTGAGCCAACGCACCGTCGGCCGTCGATTTGCAGCGGATCGGCTCGGCGCTGCATCAAAAGGGTGAACCCCAGCGACTTCGTCAGGACAGGGTAGTTAGGCAGTAGGAGCCGCCCGAGCGACTGGTGGTTGTGCGCTGGTGGCCGTCAGTGTCGTTGGCTACGTCGGGACGGAGGGATCGCGATTGTTCCGGTCATTCCGAAGCAGCGGTGCCAACACTCCCGCTCATAAGCGAGACGCCACCTTGATTGGCAAGGCTGATGCGGCGCTGGGTCCAGGCCATCAGGAGTACCGCGCTCGGCACGCGCAACCCGACGATGACCTCGACGGCAGTCCTGAAATCGGCGAGGTGGTCGAGCCCACCGTCGACGCCGCGGATACCGCGCCTGATGATGCAGCTGGTTCGGGGCCTGCTGGTGCGCCCGACGCTCCTCGTGTCGAAACGGTTGAAACAGCTGACGAATGGGCAGTCGACGGTGAGGATGGGCCGGACGACTTCCGGTTCGTCGTCCGGCCATACAGCTGGACCCAAGGCCGTACCCGGCCAGTTCAGGATCTTGCCCTCGAGACGCTGGTGTCCACCAGCGACAAAGGTCGAGATCTGACGTCGATCTGTTCGGCCGAGCACGCCGCGATAGCGCAGCTGTGCACCGAGATTCGCTCGGTTGCGGAGGTCGCCGCGCTGCTGTCGCTGCCGCTGGGAGTTGCCCGAGTGTTGCTCGCTGACATGATCGACACCGGCTTGGTGCATGTTCACCGCAACCCGACGAGCTGGGGAGATGCGCCAGATCTCGCGTTGCTGGAACGTGTGCTGGACGGTTTGTACCGGCTCTAGCCCGGTCAGCCGGGGATGTCCAGACCCCGTGGCGGCAAAGTATGCGCGATCACGGCGGCGAGCTGTTGCAGTGGCCCGCTGCCGTTTGCTGGTGGCAGTGCCACCGCGACATAAACGGGTCGATCGACGGCCACCCAGATGCTCATGCCGCCGCTGGGTATTTCGAGAAACTGCACTCCCGACACACCCAGTAGTTGTGATGTAGCGGTGAGGTCAGCGGGCCGGTCGAGCCCGCAGCGCAGCACCACTGGCGGCTCGCCCCAGGCAGCCGTTCCAGCTGGTGCCGGAGTTCGGAGTTGCCGGCGGTCCAGGCCACCGAGCGCTCCGCCGTCGAGCTGTTCGGGCAGCGCGGCGACCAGCCGCGTGCAGTCCGCTGACCGGGCAGCCGGCGCCGGTACTGCAGCCAGATTCAGCAGCCCCAGCGGTTGATTGCGCACCAGCGAGGCGGCGATGAGAACCCCGACGACCAGCGCCGCCACGAGGGCCAGCGCGATCGCCAGCGGCCAACGGGGGGTGCCGGCAGGCCGGGCTGTGCCGTCTGACAATGCGCTGACCAATCGTCAGGACAGGTGAACGACGGGGCAGGTGAGGGTGCGGGTAATGCCCTGCACGTTTTGCACCCTGGCCACCACGAGTTGACCGAGCTGATCAACATCGCTGGCCTCTGCCCGCACGATCACGTCGTAAGGTCCGGTGACGTCCTCCGCGCTCGCCACCCCGGGCAGGCTCGACACCTCGGCGGCCACCGCGGCAGCCTTGCCTACCTCGGTCTGGATGAGGATGTATGCCTGAACCACGGCCTGACCTTCCATCTGGTCGACATTATGTATTAGGTCATGTGGGAGTCGGAGTCATGTGAAGACTGCAAAGGACCGAAAGAGGGTTGAAACGCAACCTACCGCCTGATCGGGGGGTATGAGGGTGTGTGCAGTCACCAGTGGTGCCCCGCCACCACCGCAAGGTGAGCCGCCTACGGTGGCCGAACTGGGGGAGTTCGGTCTGATTACCCGGATCAACGCGGGCCGAATGTTGCCACCCGGAACCCTGCTCGGCCCCGGGGACGACGCCGCAGTGCTGATAGCTGCCGACCGCCGGGTCGTGGTGACCACCGATGTGCTCGTCGAGGGAGTGCATTTTCGACTGGACTGGGCCACCCCGCACCAGGTGGGACGCAAGGCGGCAGCGGCCAACCTGGCCGACGTCGCTGCTATGGGTGCAGTGCCCACCGCACTGGTAGTCGGGTTGGCGGTACCCGGGCAGACGCCGGTGTCCACCGTCGATGAGCTGACTTCCGGCATGTGGGACGAGGCTGGGCGGGTTGGTGCCGGCATCGTCGGGGGTGACGTGGTCAGCTCCGCCGAAATTGTTATCTCGGTGACCGCGCTGGGCGATCTGCAAGGCCGAGCGCCGCTCACCCGCAGCGGCGCCCAAGCCGACGAAGTGCTCGCGGTGTGCGGCCGGCTGGGTTGGTCTGCTGCCGGCCTTGCCATCCTGCGCCGGGGTTGGCGATCTCCGCCGACGGTTGTGGGTGCCCATCAGGTGCCGCAACCTCCGTACACCGCTGGCCCGCAGGCTGCTGCGGCAGGAGCTACCGCGATGATTGACATCTCAGATGGGTTGATAGCTGACGCCGGGCACCTGGCGCAGGCGTCGGGTGTCGCCATCGACATCGAGTCGGCGGCGTTGCCAGTGGCCCCTGAACTGATCGACGTGGCTGCCGCGTTGGGTGTTGACGCGCGGCACTGGGTGCTGACCGGGGGCGAGGATCATGCCTTCCTGGGGTGTTTTCCGCCCGCGGTGGCGTTGCCCGCAGGCTGGACCCGTCTCGGCATGGTGCGGGCGGGCAGCGGCGTCACCATCGACGACCGACCCCACGAAGGGTCGCCCGGCTGGGCACATTTTGAGTCGTGAGTGGCCACCACCGCGGTGCCCGCTAGGCTGCCGCGGTGGCTGCACCGGTTCAAGACATCGTGGAAACGGGTTGGGCTGATGCGCTGGCACCAGTGGCGGATCGGGTCACCGCAGCAGGTGAGTTCCTGCGGGCCGAGATCGCAGCAGGGCGGCGCTACCTGCCCGCTGGGGGCAACATCCTGCGAGCCTTCACCCAACCGTTCGACGCGGTGCGGGTGCTGATCGTCGGCCAGGATCCCTATCCGACTCCTGGCCATGCGGTGGGGCTGTCGTTTTCGGTCGAACCGGGTGTCCGGCCGCTGCCGCGCAGTCTGGTCAACATCTTCCGCGAGTACAGCGACGATTTAGGACTCCCCACGCCATCCACCGGGGATCTTAGCCCGTGGGCCCAGCGGGGAGTGCTGTTGCTCAACAGGGTGCTGACCGTAGAACCTGGACGCCCGGGCTCACATCGAGGCAAGGGGTGGGAGGAGGTCACCGAGCAGGCCATCCGAGCGCTGGTGGCCCGTCCGACGCAACCCCTGGTGGCGATTTTGTGGGGCCGCGATGCTCGCACGCTGCGTCCCATGCTGACTGGTGTTCCGTGCATCGAGTCCGCGCACCCGTCGCCGATGTCGGCTGATCGAGGATTCTTCGGCTCCCGACCATTTAGCCGCGCTAACGCCATGCTCGTGGATCTGAGCGCGGACCCGATCGACTGGGCCCTGCCCTAGCGGGCAGCGTCCTCGTACAGGTCCTTCGGAACAGGTGCAGGAAGGAGGTATGGTGCCGCCGCGGGACCTAGATGCCAGCGGTCAGGCCCTGGCGACCTTGCCGGCCTTGAGGCACGACGTGCAGACGTTCAAACGCCTCCGTTGCCCCGGGTTGACCTCAGCCCGCACGGTCTGGATGTTCGGGTTCCACCGGCGATGAGTCCGCCGGTGCGAGTGTGAGACCGACATGCCGAAGCCCGGCCCCTTGCCGCAGATATCGCACACGGCAGCCACGTCACATACTCCCTGGGTTTGTCGCGAGGGTTGCACACCCGCGCTCGGGCGGCCCACTAAGGGTAACCCGACCGTGCATGACGTTGCGCACCGGGGACGACTACCGCCCACCAGGGTTGCCGATTGGGTAACCTTCGGCAAAGCCCCGATGAAGGCGGTGAGAAGCCGCGGTGTTGTACTCGCTGGACGGGGCGGCGGTCCGTCGCTGGGCGACCACATGCTGTGACGCACTGGCGGCGCACCGTGACGAGATCGACGCGCTGAACGTCTTCCCGGTTCCTGACCAGGACACCGGTTCAAACTTGCTGGCCACCATGCAGGCCGGCTTGGATGCGGTACTTCGGAGCCATCCGGACGATCGAGAGATCCTGCCGGGCAGCACAGTGGCGATGCTGGCCCGTGGCGCCTTGATGGGAGCCAGGGGCAACTCCGGGGTGATCCTGTCGCAGGTCCTGCGCGGTCTGGCCGAACCCCTTGTCGCAGCACATGCGCTGGCTTGGGATGGTGCGGCCCTGCGAGCGGGACTGTGCCGGGCCGATGAACTGGCCTACGCAGCGGTATCCGAACCCGTACCCGGGACAGTGCTGAGCGTTTTGCATGCGGCGGCGCAAGCCGCCGCGGCGGTAGGCTCTGACGAACTGGGCAAGGTGGCGTCGGTGGCCACCGCCGCCGCGGCCGGAGCGCTTGCTGACACGCCCCGCCAGCTCGCTGCGCTGGCCGCCGCTGGGGTGGTTGATGCGGGCGGTCGTGGGTTGACCTTGTTGCTGGATGCGCTGCTGGCAGTAGTGTCCGAGCGTTCCGCCGGCCGCGTCGCCACGCCTACCTACAGCCGCCGCAGTCCGATGCAGGCATTGCCGGAAGCAGCGCCTGCTTTGGGTTGTGGTGCTACGGCTAACCAGTACGAGGTGATGTACCTGCTGGATGGGGCCGACGACATCCGGGTGGACTGGTTGCGCGCCGAACTGGCAACGCTGGGCGACTGCGTAGCGGTGGTGGGGACCAACCCTGCCTGGGACGGGTCCGATGCGTTGTGGAATGTGCATGTGCATTGCGCCGAGCCCAGCGCTGCCATCGCGGCCGGCACCCAGGCTGGACGGCCGCATCGCATCAGCGTCGTACGCTTCGCCGATCAAGTCCCGAACTGGGCCGCGCACCAGGACGGCCACCGCGCGGGCCATGCCGTACTAGTTCTCGTTACCGGAACCGGCATGGCGCAACTGTGGCGCCGCGAAGGAGCTGTCACCGCCCCGGCCACCAGCAGTCCTGCCGACCTGGTGACCATCCTCGCCGCCACCGGCGCCCGGCACATCACGGTGCTGGCCGAGCCGGGCGCAACGAGCGCTGCTGAGACCGCTGCTGCGCAGGCCTGCCACGCCGGGCAGGACGTGGTGGTCGTGGTGGCTGCGTCTGCGGTGCACATGCTCGCGGCGGTGGCGGTGCACGACGGCGCACGGCACCCGGCGCAGGACCGGGTCGCCATGATCGACGCCGCGGCTGCGTTGCGCTGCGGGGAACTGACCGTCGCCCCCCGCGAGCCGGATGGCTTCCTCGGCATACTGGGTGAACGAGTCGTCCTGATCGACCGTGATGCACTGGCCGCAACCCGCGAGCTGGTAGCGCGGTTACTGGCAGCAGGCGGGGAGCTGGTCACCGTGCTGCTGGGCCAGGACGCCCCGGACGGCTTCGCGCAGATGCTCACCGAGCAGCTGCACGCCGCTTTCCCCAAGGCCGAGACGATGGTCTACGCGGGTGACGTGCCGGGCCGCGTGCTACTGGTAGGAGTGGAATGAGAAGTGGCCAGCATTGACGATGCGCTCGACCGGGTGATCGACTCGAAAACGGCGGCACTGCTGGCCCGCGAGTTCGAACTGCATACCGTCGGGGATCTGCTGCGCCACTACCCGCGCCGCTACGCCGATCAAGGGCAACTCACCCCCATCGCCGATCTTGCAGAGGGCGATGACGTCACCGTGGTTGCCGAGATCCGCAGTTGCTCGTCACGCCGGATGCAATACAAACAGGGCACCATCCAAGCCGTGGTGATCTTCGACGGCACCCGCACCTTGAACCTTACGTTTTTCAACCAGCATCGGTTGTTGCCCAAGATATTCACGCCGGGACGCAAGGCGCTGTTCGCTGGGCGGGTGACGACTTACGGCAAGAAGCGAACCCTGCAACTGACGCACCCGAGATACCAGCTCCTTGACGGTGACGCCGACAAACTCGCTGAGTTCGCCCGGCTCCTGATCCCGGTCTATCCCGCCACCAAGGACTTGCCGTCCTGGACCATCCAGCTGTGCGTGCGGCAGGTCTGTGACCTCCTGGACGACCCGGAGGATCCACTGCCGGCGCAGCTGCGTGCCCAGCACCGGCTACCGGAGCTGGGTGCGGCACTGCGGGCGGTGCACCGTTCCGACAACCGTGCCGAGATCGTGGCCGCGCAGCGCCGGCTGAAGTGGGACGAGGCAATGGCGGTGCAGCTGACCCTGGCGCGGCGCCGCCAGGAGGTGGCGCGCCGTCCAGCCCCGGCCTGCCCGCGCCGGCCCGGCGCGCTGGCTGCCGCGTTCGATGCTGCGCTGCCCTTTACGTTGACCGCGGGGCAACGGGAGGTAGGTGAGGTGCTCGCCGTTGAGCTGGCCGGTGAGCATCCGATGAACCGGTTGCTGCAAGGCGAGGTTGGATCCGGCAAGACCGTGGTCGCGCTGCGGGCGATGCTGCAGGTTGTCGATGCGGGCCGGCAAGCAGTGCTGCTGGCACCTACCGAAGTGCTCGCGGCGCAGCACGCCCGATCGCTACGCGAGATGCTGGGCGACCACGGCCGGGCCGGTGAGCTGGGATCGGCCGAGCACGCTACCCGGATAGCCCTGCTCACCGGCTCGTTGCCGGCTCGAGCTCGCAAGCAGGCGCTGCTCGATGTGGCCAGCGGGGCGGCCGGAATCGTGGTCGGCACGCACGCAGTGATCCAGGAGCGAGTGTCCTTTGCTGACCTGGGTTTGGTGGTGATCGATGAGCAGCACCGCTTCGGCGTCGAGCAGCGCGACGCCCTGCGTGCCCGAGCGGCCGACGGCACCAGCCCGCACGTTCTGGTGATGACCGCGACGCCCATCCCGCGCACCGTGGCGATGACCGTCTATGGCGACCTGGAGGTTTCGGCCCTGCGAGAGCTGCCGCAGGGTCGGTCCCAAATTGCCACCACGGTGGTGCCGGTCGGGGAGAAACCCAGCTGGTTGGACCGGGTATGGCAGCGGATCACCGAGGAGGTCGCCGCTGGGCGGCAGGCTTACGTGGTGTGCCCGCGCATCGGTGAGCAGGACGCCACCGGTGAGGATACCGAAGACAGCGCAGACGGTGAGGTGGGCGAAGAAGGTGGGCGCCCTCCGCTGGCGGTGCTCGAGTTGGCCCCGCAGCTCCAGGATGGGCCGCTGGCATCGCTACGGTTGGGAATCCTGCACGGCCGCCTGCCGGGAGACGACAAAGATGCCGTGATGAGGCGTTTCGCCGCGGGTGAGATTGATGCGCTGGTGGCGACCACCGTCGTCGAGGTCGGCGTGGACGTGCCCAATGCCACTGTCATGGTCATCATGGATGCGCAGCGGTTCGGCGTCAGCCAACTGCACCAGTTGCGCGGTCGGGTAGGCCGCGGCTCGCATCCTGGATTGTGTCTGCTGGTGACCGACTCCCCGCCCGGCTCGACTGCACGGGAACGGCTCGACGCAGTCGCTGCCACCGCCGACGGCTTCCAGCTCGCCCGCTTGGACCTGGAGCTGCGCCGGGAGGGTGATGTGCTCGGTGCGACGCAGTCCGGTCGCCGGTCCGGACTCAGACTGCTGTCCTTGCTCCGCGATGAGGAGCTGATCATGGCGGCGCGGCAGGCCGCTGCGCAGCTGATCCAGGCTGATCCCGGTCTCACCGCACATCCCGAACTGGCGCGGCTTGCCGCAGATCACCTGGACGAGCAGCGCGCCCAGTTCCTCGACAAGGTTTAGCTCTGCGGCTTGAGGGCCGCCAGCGCCCGGGCCGGTCAGACGAGGGTGCGGCCGGGGGGTAGCTGGCTGCGGGCGGCAGCATCCAGCGCCGCGGCCGCCGCCGGTGGCAACCGCACGGTTCCACTGCGGTCGAGTTTGGCCAACTCCGCGCGGGCCCTGGCGTAGGCGGCGAGGCGCTCGGCATCGTGATCGGAATTCTTCGCCATGGTGAGCAGCTTGATCGCTCGCTGCACCGTTGCCTGCTCGTGTTCGGGGATACCGGCTAGCCGGATACGTTCGGCCGCGTCCCGGGCCGCCTGCCAGGCGCGCCATGCCCGATCCACAGCAGTGGCGTAGCGAACCCGGTGCTCGGCGGGCGGTTCGGCGTCCGTATCCAGCGCCTGGGCCTCGGCGAAGGCATCGACGAACCGCCGGGTGGAAGGCACCGTGACATCGGTCAGCGCCGGAAGACGCAACACTGCAAGTGGATCGCATTCAAACGCGCCGTACTCGCTGCGTAGCTGAGCGAACCGGGCGCGGGTGGCCCGCCAGTCCGCACCGGGCTGAGCCCGAACAGGTGCCGCGGCGGCCCTCGCCACCGGCTGGTGGCGGGACAGCGCTCGACGATAGCGGCGGCGCAGATGGTGCACGACAACGATCGCTCCGACTCCGAATAACACACCCTGCGCCAAGGCCACCACCGTGAGCACCACCATGGTCAGCACACCCACGCCGGCCAGGACCGCTACGAACAGCAGCGCTGATACGGGACCGACGCCTCGCCGTACCAGGCCCCGACGGTGGTTACGGTGATACCGCGCTGCGCCCATGGCCGTGTCCTTTCTCGCCACATCCTTGATACCCCTCCGGGCCATCGAATGGCAGAGCCGCACTCCAGGTGGCGAATTGAACATCCGCTGTAGTCCCACCAGCCGTTACCAAACTGCGATGATGCGCTCAGTGATGCCGCCAAGACAGACAGCCCGGGCCGACCTGGCCGTAGGAAAGGAGCTGGCACATGTTCCGCAAGGTGCTGGTCGCCAACCGCGGCGAGATCGCGATCCGGGCTTTCCGGGCTGCCTACGAACTTGGTTGCCAGACCGTCGCGGTGTTCCCCTATGAGGACCGCAACTCTGAGCACCGTCTCAAGGCCAACGAGGCGTACCAGATCGGGGAGCGGGGCCATCCGGTCCGCGCATACCTCTCGGTAGCGGAGATCATCAGGGCGGCCCAGCGGGCCGGGGCTGATGCGATTTACCCTGGCTACGGCTTTCTGTCGGAGAACCCGCAGCTGGCGCTGGCTTGCCAGCAGGCCGGTATCACCTTCGTCGGGCCACCTCCGGATGTGCTGGCGCTGGCAGGGAACAAATCGCGGGCCGTGGCTGCGGCGCGTGAGGCGGGCGTGCCTGTCCTGGTATCGAGCGCTCCTTCCGCCGACATCGACCAACTCATCGCCGCCGCCGAGGAGATCGGGTTCCCGCTTTTCGTCAAGGCTGTCGCCGGGGGCGGTGGTCGCGGCATGCGCCGGGTCAGTGAGCCCAGCGGTCTGCGCGTGGCACTGGAGGTGGCCAGCCGGGAAGCCGAATCGGCATTCGGCGATCCCACCGTCTTCCTGGAGCAGGCGGTGATCGACCCCCGGCATATCGAGGTGCAGATCCTCGCCGATTCGCAGGGCAACGTCATCCACCTTTACGAACGGGACTGCTCGGTGCAGCGCCGCCACCAGAAAGTCGTGGAGGTGGCGCCGGCGCCGAATCTGGACCCCGAGTTGCGGGAGCAGATCTGCGCGGACGCGGTCGCCTTCGCCCGGCACATCGGCTATGTCAACGCCGGAACCGTGGAATTCCTCGTCGACCGCGGCGGCCGCCACGTGTTCATCGAGATGAACCCGCGTATCCAGGTCGAGCACACGGTCACCGAGGAGATCACGGACATCGACCTGGTTACCGCCCAGCTACGGATCGCAGCGGGCGAGACGTTGGCCGACCTTGCGCTGTCCCAGGATATGATCGTGCCGCACGGAGCAGCGCTGCAGTGCCGCATCACCACTGAGGACCCGGCCAACGAGTTTCGCCCAGACATCGGGACGGTCACTGCGTACCGCTCTGCCAGCGGCGCCGGCGTGCGGCTCGACGGCGGCACCATGCAAACCGGTGCCCAGATCAGCGCGCACTTTGACTCCTTGCTGGTCAAGGTGACCTGTCGCGGGCGTGACTTTCCCACCGCGGTGCGCCGGGCCCGCCGGGCGCTGGCCGAATTCCGGATCCGCGGCGTGGCCACGAACATCCCGTTCCTGCTTGCACTGCTCGACGAGCCGGATTTCGTCGTCGGCAATGTGACGACGTCTTTCATCGAGCAACGCCCGCACTTGCTGACCGCCCGGCAATCTGCGGACCGCGGTACTCGGTTGCTGACTTATCTCAGCCACGTGACCGTGAACCACCCGCATGGCGATCCACCCGATCTGGTTGATCCGGTCAGCAAACTGCCGCCGCTGGATCTGGACACCCGCCCGCCCACCGGCTCCCGGCACCGGCTGCTCACACTGGGCCCGGAGGAATTCGCGCGATGGTTGCGAGCCCAACGCAGGGTCGGCGTCACCGAGACCACCTTCCGTGATGCCCACCAGTCGTTGCTGGCCACCCGGGTGCGCACCAGGGACCTCGTCGCCGTAGGGCCGCACGTCGCGCGGATGACGCCGCAACTGCTATCGCTGGAATGCTGGGGAGGCGCCACCTACGATGTCGCCCTGCGCTTTCTCGCCGAGGACCCCTGGGAACGCCTGGCCGCATTGCGCGAAGCAGTACCCAATGTATGCCTGCAAATGCTGCTACGCGGGCGCAACACGGTCGGTTACACCCCTTATCCCACCGAAGTGACCACCGCATTCGTCGACGAGGCCGTCGAGGCGGGGTTGGACATCTTCCGGATCTTCGATGCACTCAACGACGTTTCCCAGCTGCGCCCGGCCATCGATGCCGTGCGCGAAACCGGACGGGCGGTCGCCGAGGTCGCGCTGTGTTACACCGGCAACCTGTCCGACCCTGCGGAGAAGCTGTACACGCTGGATTACTACCTTCGCCTGGCTGAGCAGATCGTGGCCGCCGGCGCACACGTGCTGGCGATCAAGGACATGGCGGGTCTGCTGCGCCCGCCCGCAGCCCGGAGCCTGGTAGCGGCGCTGCGCAGCAGATTCGATCTCCCGGTGCACCTGCACACTCACGACACCCCGGGCGGCCAGCTGGCCACCCTGCTCGCCGCGATCGACGCAGGAGTGGATGCTGTGGATGCAGCGGCGGCGTCCATGGCAGGCACCACGTCCCAGCCGTCGCTGTCCGCGCTGGTGGCTGCCACCGACCACACCGAGCGCAACACCGGCCTGGACCTGCAGGCGGTGTGCGACCTGGAGCCGTACTGGGAGTTGGTGCGCAAGGTTTACACGCCCTTCGAGTCCGGCCTGGCCTCTCCCACCGGGCGGGTGTATCACCATGAGATCCCCGGTGGTCAGCTGTCCAACCTGCGCCAGCAGGCGGTCGCGCTAGGTCTGGCCGACCGTTTCGAAGAAATCGAAGAGGCCTATGCGGCCGCGGACCGGATGCTTGGCCGGCTGATCAAGGTGACCCCATCGTCCAAAGTGGTCGGTGATCTGGCACTGCACTTGGTGGGGGCGGGCGTGGACCCGAAGGCTTTCGAAGCCGATCCGGCCCGGTTCGACATTCCGGACTCAGTGATCGGCTTCCTGCATGGCGAGCTCGGGGTGCCCCCGGGCGGCTGGCCCGAACCGCTGCGCAGCAAAGCCTTGAAGGGACGTAGCGAGCCGCGGGGGATGGCCGAGCTGTCCGCGCAGGACCGGCAGGGGTTGAAAGAAGATCGGGCGCGGACGCTGAACCGGTTGCTGTTCCCCGGCCCGACCGCAGAGTTCGAGCACCATCGGGAGACCTACGGGGATACCTCGGTGCTGTGCAGCGAGGAGTTCTTCTACGGGTTGCGCCCCGGCTACGAGTACGCCGTCGACCTCGATCCTGGAGTGCGGCTGCTGATCCAGCTGCAGGCCATCGGCGACGTCGACGAGCGCGGTATGCGTACCGTACTGTGCACGCTCAACGGGCAGATGCGACCGCTGCAGGTCCGCGATCATTCGGTCGCTTCCACGATCCCGGTCGCGGAGAAGGCCGATCGGGCCAACAGCAACCACGTTGCAGCGCCTTTCGCCGGAGTGGTGACCCTGCAAGTGGCTGAAGGTGACACCGTCACTGCTGGCCAGACCGTAGCCACCATCGAGGCGATGAAGATGGAGGCCGGCATCACCGCGTCCAAGGCCGGCACGGTAGGCCGCCTCGCCATCAAATCAGTCCAGCAGGTAGAAGGTGGCGACCTCATCCTCGAACTCAACTGATCACGAGGGTCACGTTGCCGTCTCCTCACGCCGTGGGCAGCTGGTGGCGGTCGCGAGTGGTGCGGCGGCATCGGCGGCATCATGGTCATGTGGTGCGGATCGTGGCAGGGACAGCGGGGGGCAGGCGGCTGGCGGTGCCAACGTCGGGTACCCGGCCGACCTCCGACCGGGTACGGGAGGCGCTGTTCAGCGCCGTGCAGGCGCGCCGGGATCTTGAAGGTGCCCGGGTACTCGATCTCTACGCCGGGTCCGGCGCGCTGGGGCTGGAGGCACTGTCAAGAGGGGCAGCGCACGTCCGGTTCGTGGAATCCGATCGGCGCGCGGCCGCGGTGGTACGTCGCAACATCGAGGCATTAGGGCTGGGGGGGCCGGGTGGCAGCGCAGCCCAGGTGAGTACCGCCGATGTACCCGTGGTGCTGCGCAGCGGCGCAGACCAGACGTATGACGTAGTGCTGGCCGATCCGCCCTACGCGCTGGGCGACGACGGGCTCAGCGCTGTGTTAAGCGCGCTGGTCAGTGGCGGTTGGCTGGCACCTGAAGCGCTGATCGTCGTGGAGCGCTCAGCTCGCGCTTCCCCGCTAACCTGGCCGGACGGTGTGTTCGAGCTCACGAGTCGGCGGTATGGCGATACCGCGGTGTACTACGGTTTCGCGCCATGAGGCGCGCAATATGTCCGGGGTCTTACGACCCTGCCACTAATGGACATATGGACATCATCGAGCGAGCCGCCAAGCAATTCGACGAGGTTGTAGTCGCCGTCCTGGTCAACAAGACCAAGCGAAGCTTGTTCGAAGTATCTGACCGCATGGCGATGCTGAAGGAGATAACCGGGCACCTGCCAGGTGTCCGGGTCGATTCCTGGCACGGGCTGCTTGTGGACTATTGCACGGCACACGGGATCGCGACGATCGTGAAGGGATTGCGTGCAGTCAGCGATTTCGACTACGAGCTGCAGATGGCCCAGCTGAACTACCAGCTCTCCGGCGTGGACACAATGTTTCTGCCCAGCAAACCCCATTACAGCTTTTTGTCCAGTTCCTTGGTCAAGGAGGTGGCCACCTACGGAGGTGACGTTAGTCACCTGCTACCGGTCACCGTCCACCAACGGCTCATTGCCCGGCTCGCCGGCGAGCCGCATTGACGCTACCAACCTGGTAAGGGGACACGCCGACTAAGTGGACGCTCCCGCATCTGAGGGGGCTGACCGGTCAAAATGTCGGTTATGGATGGTGATCGGCTGCAGGGTCGAGTATTTCGGGTTTTCGAGGCCCTTGATGAACTCGTGACTACCGTGGAAGAGGCCCGGAGCGTGCCGATGACTTCCAGCTGCATCGTGCCGCGTGGCGATGTGCTCGAACTGCTTGACGAGATCCGCGATGCGATTCCGGCCGAGTTCGACGACGCTCAAGACGTCCTGGATCATCGAGACGACCTGGTAGAGACAGCGCGGCAAGAGGCCCAGCGCCACCGTGAGGATGCTCGCACCGAAGCGGAGCGGACCGTGGCTTCCGCGCGCGACGAGGCTACCCGGCTGGTCGCCGAGGCCCGGGCGGAGGCCGAGACGGCGGTGGCTGGCGCGCGGGCCGAGGCGGAGCGCTTGGAGGCCACCGGGCGTCGCGAGTACCAGGAGCTGACCGGGCGCGCTGAGGCCGAGGCAGAGCGGATGACCGCGGCGGGACGGGCATCTTACGAACGGGCGGTTGCCGATGGCCGGACTGAGCAGGCCCACTTGGTGGAGAAGACTCAAGTGGTCCAAGCTGCCCGTGCTGAGGCCACCCGGATCCTTGACGAGGCGAATACCGAGGCACACCGGCTTCGCTCCGAATGCGACGCCTATGTCGAGCGCACCCTCGCAGAGTTCGAAGACCTGCTCAACCGCACCTTGCGTGCACTCGGCCGCAGCCGCGCCCAGCACGCCGGCCCAGTGCCTGTCGGAACAGGCGGCTATCACGGCTGAACCTCAAACGGCGCCCGCGTCCGCGCTGATCGCGCCCTGACGGCAAGGCCTATCCTGAATTGTGATGGCTCGCAATACTGCTCCGGCTAGACCGGATCCGTCTGGTCCCTGGGTGATTGATACCCGTGACTTGGCCAGGCGGGCCGGAGCTATGCGCCGGTATCACCGTGAAGTCGAGCTACCGGCTGGACTGGGCATGCCGGTAATCGGCATCCCAGCGGGAGAGCACGTCGTTTTGGATGTGCGGCTGGAGTCGGTCGTGGAGGGTGTTCTGGTCTCAGGCACCGCATCGGCAACGGTTACCGGGGAATGTGCCCGCTGCCTGGATCTGGTCACTGACCGGGTTGACGTGGAGCTGACAGAACTGTTCGCCTACCCGGAGACGGCGACCGACGGAACCACCGAGCCGGACGAGGTCAGCCGGGTCGTCGACGACCTGGTCGACCTGGAGCCGGTGGTTCGCGACGCTGTGCTGCTGGCGCTACCGCAAGCTCCGCTGTGCCGGGAAGATTGCCCGGGCCTGTGCCCCGAATGCGGCGGTAAGCGGGCGGAACTCGGTACAGATCACCGGCATGAGACAATAGACCCGCGCTGGGCTGCACTGAAGCAGCGGTTGCGCGGAACCGAAGAGGAGAACGAGTAACGTGGCCGTCCCCAAGCGCAGGATGTCGCGGTCGAACACCCGCTCGCGGCGGGCCCAGTGGAAAACCGCCGCCCCTACTCTCGCGGAGTGCTCCAACCGCGCCTGCCGGCGGCCGAAACCGCCGCACATGCTGTGCCCGTACTGCGGACGGTATGACGGTCGCCAGGTCACTCGGCCGGCCTGATCACGCTACGCGACAGATCTTGGCGAACCGGCCGCCGCGGGGCCACCCCATTGACCTGACCCCGCTCCTTACCGCGCTCGGCGTTGATATCGATGCCGAGCTGTTGACGCTGGCCCTTACCCACCGCTCCTATGCTTACGAGCGCGGTGGTCTGGAGCCGAATGAGCGCCTGGAGTTTCTCGGCGACGCGGTGCTTGGTGTGGTGGTTACCGATCATCTGTTTCGGACCCACCCTGATCTACCCGAGGGGCAGCTCGCCAAGTTGCGCGCCAGCGTGGTGAACATGCACGCGCTGGCTGGCGTAGCGCGCGGACTCGGTCCCGACGGTCTAGGGAAGTACTTGTTGCTGGGCCGGGGCGAGGAGCTGACGGGGGGCCGGAACAAGTCCAGCATCCTGGCCGATACCACCGAGGCACTGATCGGCGCGGTGTACCTGCAGCACGGCATCGAGATCGCCCGCGAGATGGTGCACCGGCTGTTCGACCCCCTGCTGGTGATGGCTCCGCTGCTCGGAGCCGGCTTGGACTGGAAGACGAGCCTGCAAGAACTCACCGCTAGCCGCGATCTGGGAGTGCCGGAGTACCGGATCACCGAGGACGGGCCTGATCATCTCAAGGAGTTCACCGCTACCGCGGTGGTGGCCGGGGTGGAGCGGGGAACCGGGCAGGGCCGCACCAAAAAGGAAGCCGAGCAGCGGGCTGCTGAGGCCGCTTGGCGCTCGCTGTCCGAACTGGCCAGCGGGAGCGCCCCACCGGCGGGGTAGCACAGCGTGCCGGAGCTGCCCGAGGTCGAGGTTGTCCGGCTTGGCCTCGCTGACCATGTCACCGGGCGCACGGTGGCTGCAGTCGAGGTGCGCCATCCCCGGTCGGTACGCCGGCATCTCGCTGGCGAGCTCGACTTCGCCTGCCGGCTGGCCGGTCGGCAGATCCGGGCCGCCCGCCGTCGCGGCAAGTACCTCTGGTTGGATCTGGGTAACGAGGAAGCATTGCTGGCTCATCTGGGGATGAGCGGCCAGATGCGGATTCAACCACCCGGGACCGAGGACGAGATTCACCTGCGGGTGAGGTTCCAGTTTGCCGACGGCGGCCCGGAACTGCGCTTCATTGATCAGCGCACGTTCGGCGGCCTGTCGGTGGAGGACGTCGTTGACGGCTTACCTGCTCCGGTGGCGCACATCGCCCGAGACCCGCTGGACCCGCTGTTCGATCGCGATGCGGTGGTCACCGGGATCCGCCGACGACATACCGGTCTCAAACGTGCCTTACTGGATCAGACCGTGGTGTCCGGGATCGGCAACATCTACGCCGATGAAGCGTTGTGGCGGGCTCGGCTGCACGGATCTCGACCTACCGCGACGCTGACTCGCGCGCAGGGCCGGACCGTGCTGGCAGCGGTCACCGAGGTGATGACCGAGGCACTGGCGGCGGGTGGTACGTCCTTCGACGCGCTCTATGTCAACGTCAACGGCGCATCCGGCTACTTCGACCGCTCGCTTGCGGCCTACGGCCAAGCCGGGCGCCCCTGCCCCCGCTGTGGTACCGCAATCCAGCGGGAATCGTTCATGAACCGATCTTCCTACTTCTGCCCGCGCTGCCAGCCCCGTCCTCGCCAGCCCCATCCGTAGCGGGTCTGCGCACCGCCACACCGACGTAGCAGCCATTCCAGGCGCCGTGGAACGTCGGTGGTGCCGAGTTCATGGATCGTGCCAGGTGCATCATGGGCCTATGAGCAAGGGGGACTCTGTGCGAATGACCGCCTGGGTGCATGGTCGCGTTCAGGGCGTGGGCTTCCGCTGGTGGATTCGTTCACAGGCGCTCACGCTGGGACTGGCCGGCCACGCGGCGAATCTGGCCGACGGCCGGGTGGAAGTCGTTGCAGAGGGCCCCCGGGAGGCCTGCGAGCGGTTGCTCGCGGCGCTTCGGTCGGGGTCGACGCCCGGGCACGTGAAGCAGGTAACCGAGCGGTTCGACGACGTCCGCGGCGTCACCGGCTTCGTCGAGCGCTGAGCGAATCACCCCGCCAGCTGTTCCACCGCCTCCTCAACCACCATGAGACAGTTTTGTCTCACCGGTGTCACCGCTCGTCGGTGCGGGACGAAGTGGAACCCATGCGCACGCTGATCATCGACAACTACGACTCGTTCACGTACAACCTTTTCCAGTACCTTGCCGAGATCAACGGCACGGAGCCGCTCGTCGTCCGCAACGATGCCCCCAGCTGGCAAGTGGCCGATCTCGATGAGTTCGATAACGTCATCATCTCGGCGGGACCCGGGCGGCCGAGCCGATCTGCCGATTTCGGTTTCAGCCGCGATGCCGTCCTTGGTGCGTCGATCCCCCTGCTCGGTGTCTGCCTCGGTCACCAGGGGCTGTGCGAACTCAGCGGCGGAGTGGTCGGCTCGGCCCCAGAGTTGTTCCACGGCCGGGAATCGGACATCCTGCATGACGGCGTCGATTTGTTCGCAGGCCTGCCATCCCCACTACGGGTGGTGCGTTATCACTCATTGACCGTCACGCGAGTACCGGACGAGCTTGAGATCATCGCGTGGACCGATGACGGTGTGATCATGGCAGTGCGGCACCGGTACCGCCCGGCGTGGGGCGTGCAGTTTCATCCCGAGTCGATCCGTACCGAATACGGCAGGGAGCTGCTGTGCAACTTTGCTCAGTTGACCAGGCAATGGCGCCAGAACAATTCGCCGCGTTCCGGTAGCCGGCGTCAATCACTCCGCAGCACCGTCTCGGTAGCTAACCAGAAGGAAATGCGTCACCTGCGGGTGCTGGTTGCGGCGCAGGTGACCTCGGCCCCAACAGAACACGTATTTCAGGTACTGTACGGCTCTTCTTCCCATTCTTTCTGGCTGGACAGCAGTTTGCAGCACGACGAGCTGGGCAGGTTCTCGTTCCTCGGTGATACCGCGGGTCCGCTGGCCAAGATCGCCTACGCCGATGTGTGGCAGGGCACGGTGACTGTGCACGCGCTAGGAGTCACAGAAGTCCATCACGCCGGATTCTTCGATTGGTTGGACGGCGAGCTGCGCTCGCTGGATATCGAGGTGCCCGCACTGCCATTCGACTTCGGGCTCGGCTGGGTTGGCTACATAGGTTACGAACTCAAGGCCGAATGCGGTGGCAAGCTGGTGCACCGCTCGGCAAACCCCGACGTAGCGATGATCTTTGTTGACCGGGGACTGGTTGTCGATCATCTGACCGGCACGACCTACCTGCTTGCCCTGACCGATCCGGACGATGATGCGGACGCCCGTGCCTGGCTGCGGCGCACCGGCGCTCGCCTTGCGGGCCTGGCCGGCACGTCCACCCGTCGGGTAGGCAGGGGTGACGTAGCCCTGGGCGAGGTCAGCCTGAGGCACGGCAGGGAGCAGTACCTGGAGCTGATTGCCGCGTGTCACGAGGCGATCAAGGAAGGTGAAAGTTACGAGGTGTGCCTGACCAATATGGTGGTCGGGAAGTCAACCATCGATCCCTGGTCGGCGTACCAGGTGCTGCGCACGGAAAGCCCAGCCCCTTCGCGTCCTGGTTGCGTTTCGACGACCTGTTCGTTTTGAGCACATCCCCTGAGCGCTTTATCCGGGTGTCGACAGACCGCGTGGTGGAGTCCCGGCCGATCAAGGGAACGCGGCCGCGTGGGCTGTCGGCGGAACAGGACCGTGCTCTGCATGAGGAGCTCGCCACCAGCGAGAAGGATCGAGCAGAAAATCTGATGATCGTCGATCTGGTCCGCAATGACCTAGGATCGTGTGCGCAGCCCGGTTCGGTTTCGGTGCCGACAATTTTTGACGTGGAAAGCTACGCTCATGTGCACCAATTGGTCAGTACCGTCCGGGCGCGGCTGCGCAAAGACGTCTCGGTGGTCGATTGTGTGCGGGCAGCGTTTCCCGGTGGCTCGATGACCGGTGCGCCAAAGCTTCGCACCATGCAGATCATCGACGAACTAGAAGCGGGTGCACGCGGAATCTATTCGGGAGCCCTCGGCTACTTCTCGCTGAACGGGGCGGCCGACCTGGCCATGATTATCCGCACGCTGGTGATCACGCCGGGCAAGGTGAGCTTCGGCGTTGGCGGGGCCATCACCGCCTTGTCCGACGGCGCTGCCGAGTTTGAGGAGACGATAGTCAAGGCAAGTGCGATCACCAGCGTGCTGAACGCGAGCTTCTCGGAGATGGCCGACTGCGGTTCGGCCGCTCAGCCTGCCGAATGGGATGGCATGGGTACCCTGCTCGGGCATGCAGTAGGGGAGCAGCAGAAAGGGTTCGGCGCACCGTGCACCTGAAGAGCCTGACGCTGAAGGGCTTCAAGTCCTTCGCCTCAGCCACGACGTTGCGTTTCGAGCCTGGCATCACCTGCGTCGTGGGACCTAACGGTTCGGGTAAGTCGAACGTGGTGGACGCGCTGTCCTGGGTGATGGGGGAGCAGGGCGCCAAGGCGTTGCGCGGCGGCAAGATGGAAGATGTCATCTTCGCCGGCACTGCCGACCGTCCCCCGCTGGGTCGCGCCGAGGTCACCTTGACCATCGACAACAGCGATGGCGCGCTGCCCATCGACTACACCGAGGTCTCGGTCACCAGGCGGATGTTCCGCGACGGAGCCAGCGAGTACGAGATCAACGGCAGCAGCTGCCGGTTGCTGGACGTGCAGGAGCTGCTGTCGGACTCGGGTATTGGCCGTGAAATGCACGTCATCGTCGGGCAGGGAAAGCTCGATTCGATCCTGCAGTCCAAGCCGGAGGAGCGCCGGGCGTTCATCGAAGAAGCGGCGGGAGTCCTCAAGCACCGCAAGCGCAAGGAAAAGGCACTCCGGAAGCTGGAAGCGATGCAGGCCAACCTCAACCGGTTGACCGATCTCACCGCTGAGCTGCGCCGCCAGCTCAAGCCGCTGGGCAAGCAAGCCGAAATCGCCCGGCGGGCGCAGGCGGTGCAGGCTGACCTGCGGGATGCGCGGCTGCGGCTGTATGCCGATGACCTGGTGACGCTGCGCGCCGCGGTGGCCAAGGACGAGGCTGACGAGGCAGCCGCCCGGGCCCGCCGCGACGAGGTGGACAGCGCGCTGAACGCGGCGCGCGCCGAGCAAACCCTGCTGGAGCAGCAGCTTGCCGCCTCGGCGCCACGGCTGGCGGCAGCCCAGGACACCTGGTACCAGCTTTCCGCGCTGGCCGAGCGGTTGCGCGGCACGGTGCAGCTGGCCGCACAGCGAGCCCGGCACCTGTCGACACCCATCGAGACGCATCGTCCCGGTCGCAATCCCGAAGAGTTGGAACGCGAGGCCGAGGCGGCGCAGCTCAAGGAGACCGAACTGCTCGCGGTGGTGGACCAGGCCAGGGCGGTGCTTTCGAACGCGCTGGATCGGCGCGTCGAGCTGGAACAGGCCGCTGCGGACGCCGAACGCGCGCACCTGGCCGCCGTCCGCGCCATCGCGGACCGTCGAGAGGGATTGGCGCGGCTCGCTGGTCAGGTTGAGGCGCTGCGGTCCACCACTGGTGCGACTGCAGAGGAGATCGACCGGCTGTCCAGCGCGCTGGCCGACGCCTGCGAGCGTGCTGAGGAGGCCCAACAGGAGTTCGACGAGGGGCAGCACGCGCTTGAGGCGCTGCAGGCTGGCGAGGTCGGCCTCAATGAGCGGCACGAAGCGGCGGTGAGCGCGCACGCCACCGCGGCGCAACGCAGCGCAGAGCTCACCGCGGCACACCGCGAGACTGAGCAGCAGCGGGCCTCCTGGCGGGCCAGGGTAGAGGCGCTCTCAGTCGGGTTGGCCCGCAAGGACGGTACGCAGGCGCTGCTGACCGCCGGCTTACCCGGGATGACCGGGACGGTCGCCGCGCTGCTCACCGTCGATGCTGGCGCGGAGGCGGCAGTCGCGGCTGCACTTGGTGCCGCGGCGGATGCGTTGGCGGTGGCCGATGTCGACGCCGCTGTCGAGGCGCTGTCTCTGTTGCGCGAGCAGAACGCCGGGCGTGCCGGCATGCTGATCGGCGGTGGTAGTGCCCCCCTGGAGCGGTCTACCTGGCCCCAGCTGCCAGCAGGCGCGCGCTGGGCAGTGGATCTGGTCCACTCACCGGATCAGCTGCGTGCGGCGCTGCACCGGTTGCTGGAGCAAGTGGCGGTGGTCGACGACCTGCCCGCAGCACGCGCCCTGCTGGCCGCGTTACCCACGGCCCGGGCGGTGACTGTCGAGGGCGATGTGCTTGGCAGTGACTGGGCGCACGGTGGATCAGGCCGCAGCCAGAGCTTCATCGAGGTGCAGGCGGCCATTGACGATGGGAAGGCCCGGCTGGCCGAGTCAGAACTGCGCATCGAGCAGCTTGCCGCTGAGCTTGACGGGGCCGGCGCTGAGGAAGCTGCGCGCGCTGAGGACGTCAATAACACCTTGGCCGCGCTGCATGAGTCGGATGCGCGCCTGGCGGCGGTCGCCGAGCAGCTGGCTCGGCTGGGTCAGGCGGTTCGCTCGGCATCCGGCGAGGCCGAGCGCCTGCGCCGGCAGCGCGACGAGATGGAACAGCGCAGGGCTGGAGCGCTCAGCAGCCTGGCCGAGCTGGAGGAGAGGTTGCGGCTAGCTCAGGACGAGCCTGCGGACTCGGAACTGGATACCTCCGAACGTGACGAGGTGCTGGCGGCGCTGGCCACCGCGCGCAGTGAGGAGGTAGAGGCCCGGCTGGCGTTGCGCACCGCAGAGGAGCGTGCTCAGGCGGTGGCCGGTCGGGCCGACGGTTTGCGTCGCAGCGCGCAAGCCGAACGGGTCGCCCGGCAACGGGCTGCCGCTGCTGCTGCGGCGCGGCAGCGCGGCGCCGCGGTGGCTGGTGAGGTGGTGCGCGCCGGGGAGCTGGCGTTGGCGCGCATCGAGATCTCGCTGCGGCGAGCCGTGGCCGAGCGAGATGCCGTAGCTGACGAGCGGGCTCACCAAGAGCAGGGCCTTGAGAAAGTCCGCGCCTTGGTCCGCGAGCTTGCCGGAGAGCTGGACAAGCTCACCGACACGGTGCACCGCGACGAACTGATGCGTGCGCAGCAGCGGCTGCGTATCGAACAACTTGAGACCAAAATCGCTGAGGACTTCGGGATCGGCCTTGATGATCTCGTCTCCGAGTACGGTCCGGACGTGCCGGTGCCGCCGTCCGCGGCCGAGGTGGCTGAATATGAGCTGGCGTTGCAGCGCGGTGAGCTGGTTAGCGCTCCCCAGCCGTTGCGCTTTGACCGTGCCGCGCAGAGCCGTCGCGCCGAGCGTGCCGAACGTGATCTGGCCCTGCTCGGCAAGGTGAACCCGCTGGCCTTGGAGGAGTTCGCCGCCCTGGAAGAGCGCTACAAGTTCCTGTCCACCCAGCTGGAGGATCTCAAGTCCACCCGGCGCGACCTGCTCACGGTAGTCGCCGAGGTCGACCAGAAGATCCTCGAAGTTTTCACCGAAGCCTTCTACGACGTGGCCCGTGAATTCGAGACCGTGTTCGCGACGCTGTTCCCCGGTGGGGAAGGTCGGCTGCTGCTTACCGAACCTGATGACATGCTCACCACCGGTATCGAGGTTGAGGCCCGCCCGCCCGGCAAGAAAGTCAAACGCCTGTCATTGCTGTCCGGCGGTGAGAAGGCGCTCACCGCGGTGGCCATGCTGGTCGCGATCTTCCGGGCCCGCCCGTCGCCGTTCTACGTGCTCGATGAGGTGGAGGCCGCGCTAGACGACACCAACCTCGGCCGCCTGATCGCGCTGTTCGAGCTGCTGCGCGACCGCTCGCAGCTGATCGTGATCACGCATCAGAAGGCGACGATGGAGGTTGCCGACGCGCTGTACGGGGTAAGTATGCGTGGCGACGGTGTGACCACGGTGATCTCGCAACGGCTGCGGGGCGCCGCAGGTACAGCCGGAGCGGCCTAACTCACTCGCATTCATGGAGTGTTCCCCGGGGGAGCCAGTCTTGTCGCTGCCGTTGACCATGCTCGATGAATCATTGTTGATCTTGCAGGAGGCCCGCTCGGCGTGGAACGTTCAGTTCGAGGTCGGTGTTGACCACGGCTTAGACGCTGACCGGCTCCGGCGAGCGGTGCGGTCATGCTGCCAGCGCCATCCGATGGCCCGAGCTCGATTGGCACCGGCAGACACCGGCGGGCGCCCTTACCAGTGGGATATCCCCGACGAGGTCGATGGGGACCCGCTGCAGGTGGCGGAGTGTTCGGACGCCACCGCGCTGGGGGCACTGCGGGCCGATCTGTACATCCCGCCCATCGCGCTGGACTCGAGTCCGGGGTTTCGGGTAGGCCTGGCGCAGCGGCCCGACGGAGATCTTGTGCTGCTGTCGGCCAGTCACATGGTCGCTGATGGAGTCGGCTGCGTGCGCCTGATGCAGACCATCGCCCGGGCGTACCGCGGGGAGCCAGACCCCCCTGATCCCCTTCCGCTGGCGCAGGCCCGTGACGTGGGCTCGTTCCTGGCTCCCCAGTCCCGCAGTGAGAAGTGGGCGCGGGAACTGAAACTGCTGAGACGATTTCACGAGGCGCTCGAGCCACCAAGCCGGATCGCCACTGTCGGCGGTGCCGACCACGATGGTTTTGGATTTGTCTTCCGGGCCTTCGATATCGGTGACAAAACACCCGGGCTCGTCCAGCGGCCGCCGGGTACAACGATTAACGATGCCCTCGTCGCTGCGCTGCACCGCACCGTACAATCCTGGAATGCTCAGTACGGCATAGCCTCGGATCGCATCGGCGTGATGATGCCGCTCAATGTCCGTCCCGCTAGCCGTTTCTGGGATGTGGTGAGCAACCTCACGTCAATGATCAGTGTTTCCACAGATCCGGATGACCGGGCGGATTTAGGATCCGCGACTGCCGCGGTCGCCAGGCAGACTTACGAAACCCGAAGAAATGATCAGGCATTTGGTCTGCACGACCTTCTCGCGACCGTGCAGAACGCGCCGGTTACGGTCAAGCGCGCGGTGCCCAGGCTGCTCCAGCTAACCGGTGATCGCTTCGTTGACACCGCCATGCTGTCGAATCTCGGCCGCCTGCCTCAACCGCCCTCCTTCAGCGACTCTGAACCCAAGGAGCTGTGGTTCTCCCCGCCGTGCGACCCCGCCTGTAGTGTCTCCGTCGGCGTTGTCACCTGCGAGCAACGGCTCTCACTGGCGGCCAGATACCGTTACGAACAATTTGACGCTGACGCTGCGGAAGAATTCATTGATCTGCTGGTATCACAGCTGGGACCCTAGTGCTGGCGCTGACTACAGCAGATGCCCATGGCCTGGCGGACGTGGCGCTCGGGTGTTCAATAGCGAACGGGCGCGGTTGATAGCTCCTATGGTTGAAGTTGGGTTGTGTGGTGCCGGCCTGGCCGACGAATCGCTCGCATAGCGGTACCTGATGAATCTCAGCCCAGGAGATTCATGCTCCTTTGCTCACTCGGCGTGCCGCTGATGCCCAGTTCTGGCTGGCATGCGACCTTCGATGGATAGCTCAAGGGCTGGGTGATTGCTGATGTAGTGACTGACCTCAGGCAGTGGGAGAGGCGCGACATCAGCAAGGAGTGTCTCGCTGCCAAGGCCCACCAGTGCATTGCGCGTTTTGCATTGCGGAAGCTCGCGACCGGTCCTGCATCATGATCGGCTGTCGCGTCCACAGACCGTTGCGGCGTAGCCACCATCGATGACAACCGAGGTGGTCGTATGCCGCCATGATCATCCATAAAGCACGAGGGCGGCTGGCAGATCCACAGCCACAGCCAGTGCATTTTATGCTGGGCGGCCCCTAGGCCACAGCCATCTCAGACATCCAGCTCCGATCACGGAGCCCGCTACCCAAACCTTCATTCAAGCCCGACTACTGATGCCGTCGGTGATACCGGCCGACATAGCCTGGGAGAGCGCCGAGATTCGGTTACATCCACCACCCGAGCCTCGACGAAAATTTTCACCCCGTGGACGGTGCACCTCGGCGCTGAGCGCCACCGTTTTAAAGGTGTGAACTGGGCGTAGCAGCGTCCGAAACATCACCATCAGGTCTCAGCTGGCTGGTTTACCCGGGCGAGTTGTTGACCACTACTGCTTACTTACACCTGAGGATGCCAGGATGGTCTGGTGTCGAGCGTGGTCTGGATCTCCATCGCCATCGTGGTGGCGTTGCTGGTCGCGCTGGCCGTGGGTCTGCTGCTGGCTCGCCGCCGTCGGATCAGCATTGTCGAGAAGCCTGACCAGCAGGTGAAGGCGCCGCCGCCAGCACCTCAGCGCTACCAAGCCGGCGGCTCCATCAGCTTTTCCTCCGGGGGAGGGGGACCACCGGCGCCGGCTCCGCCACAGGCGTCTGCGCCCGCACCACCCAAGCCGCCGGCTGCTCCGCCCAAGGGACCTGCCCCGGTACGGCCAGAGTCGCCTGCACCGGCCCCGCCGAAGCGTCCGGCTGCTCCGCCCAGGAGACCCGCTCCAGCACGGCCGGAGGCTTCTGCACCGGCCCCACCGAAGCCACCAGCTGCGCCGCCCGAGCCGCCCGTTGCTCGGCCCAAGACGCCGGTGGCTCCGCCTGAGCCGCCGGCTGCCGCGCCAGATGCGCCTGCGCCGGTGCGTCCGGAGGCATCTGCGCCGGCCCCGCCCACGCCGCCGGTTGCGCCGCCCGAGCCGCCCGTGGCGCGGTCTGAGCCATCGGCTGCCGCGCCGGAGGCGCCTGCGCCGGTGCGTCCGGAGGCGTTTGCGCCAGCTCCGCCCACGCCGCCGGTTGCTCCGCCTGAGCCGCCGACTGCGGTCCCGGAGGCGTCTGCGCCGGCCCCGCCCAAGCCGCCGGCTGCCCAACCTGAGCCGCCCGCTCCCGTGGCGGAAGCGCCCGCCGCCCCGACTACCAAGCCGCCGGCTGCACAGCCCAAGCGGCCTCCCGCGCCGCCCAAACAGAAGCGCAAGCCGAAATTGGCAGGGCCGAGGCCGGTGCCGCCGGCAAACCTGGCCCCGCTGCCTACTCCCGCGCCGCCGGCCCCGGTCAAGCCTGCGCCGCCGGAACCGCCCCCGGTTAAGCCTGCGCATCCTGAGCCGGCTGTCACGGCGCCAGTGGTTCCCGAGGCACCGGCTAAGCCCCCGCTGCCCGCACCGGCTGTCACGGCGCCGCCGGCTCTCGAAGCACCAGCCGAGCTGGTCGAGCCGATCGACGCGCCTGCTGGTCGGTTGGTCCGGTTGCGAGGCCGGCTGGCCCGGTCCCGCTCAGCATTTGGGCAGAGCCTGCTGGGTCTGCTCGGGGCTGGAGATCTGGACGAGGATTCGTGGACCGACGTGGAGGACACCCTGCTGCTTGCCGACCTGGGGGCGGCGACCACCACCGAGATCGTGGAGCGGCTGCGCGCTGAACTTGCCGCGCGCGCTGTGCGTACCGCCGAGCAGGCCCGGGCGGCGCTGCGTGACGTGCTGATCGAGGCGTTGCGGCCAGAGCTGGACCGGTCGGTACGGGCGCTGCCGCACAGCAACAACGGCACCAAGACTCCCGGCGTGGTGCTCATCGCCGGCGTGAACGGCACCGGCAAGACAACTACCACCGGTAAGCTGGCTCGGGTTCTAGTCGCCAACGGCCGCCGGGTACTGCTCGGCGCAGCTGACACCTTCCGCGCTGCCGCTGTTGACCAGCTGGCCACCTGGGGGGAGCGGGCCGGCGCGGAGGTCGTGCGCGGGCCTGAGGGCGCGGATCCGGCGAGCGTGGCGTTCGAGGCCGTCAAGCGGGGTAACGCCAACGGAGTAGACACGGTACTGATCGACACCGCTGGCCGGTTGCACACCAAAACCGGCCTGATGGATGAGCTCGGCAAGGTCAAGCGGGTGGTCTCCAAGCAGACCGAGGTCGACGAGGTGCTGCTGGTGTTGGACGCGACCACCGGTCAAAACGGCATAGCCCAGGCTCGGGTGTTCCGCGAGGTCGTCGACGTCACCGGGATTGTGCTGACCAAGCTGGACGGCACCGCCAAGGGTGGCATCGTCTTCCACGTCCAGCGGGAACTTGGCGTTCCGGTCAAACTGGTCGGTCTCGGCGAAGGCGTCGACGACCTTGCGCCGTTCGAGCCCGCCGCGTTCGTGGACGCGCTGTTGGGCTAACTGTTCGTAGCACAGGGCCGCGCAAAAACGTACATCACGTCTATCGCAACCTGGATGTAACAACAGAGCCAGCACAGTTAACGTCGCTGAAACGAACGGCGCGCTTGGGCGAAACACCCGATGCTCACTCTTTTCACACGCGCCACCCGATCGTGGTGCCGTGTTCGACGAAGGAGTGAACCTGTGCCAGACACTGGTGACACTGCCTGGATGCTCGCCAGCTCAGCCTTGGTCCTGCTGATGACTCCAGGCCTGGCGTTCTTCTACGGCGGCATGGTCCGCTCGAAGAGCGTGCTGAACATGATAATGATGAGCATGTCCGCGATGGGAGTCGTGGGCGTCCTCTGGGTGCTTTACGGCTACTCGGAGGCATTCGGTAACGACGTCAGTCACGGCCTGGTCGGCAATCCGTTCGAGCACTGGGGGCTGCACGGTCTTTACGGAGGTACTTACCTCGCCAGCGGGGGATCCAAGGTCGACATCCCTCTGGTGGGAACTCTCCCCGCGACAGTGTTCGTGGCGTTCCAGGCGATGTTCGCGATTATCACGGTGGCTCTGGTGTCGGGAGCCGTGGCCGACCGGCTCCGGTTCGGGCCTTGGCTGGCATTCGCCGCGTTGTGGGCAACACTGGTGTACTTCCCGGTCGCACACTGGGTGTTCTCCTTCGACGGTGTCAGCGCCCCGGTCGGCGGCTGGATTGCCAACCGCCTCAAGGCGATCGACTTTGCCGGTGGGACAGCGGTGCACATCAACGCAGGTGCCGCTGGCCTGGCGTTGTGCTTGGTGTTGGGTAGGCGCCGCGGTTGGCCACGTGAGGCGATGCGGCCACACAACCTGCCATTGGTGATGCTTGGTGCTGGCCTGCTGTGGTTCGGGTGGTTTGGCTTCAACGCCGGATCGGCCACTGCCGCAAATGGCGTCGCAGGTATCACCTTCATCAACACCACGGTTGCCACCTGTGCGGCAATGTTGGGTTGGCTGCTGGTTGAGCGCATCCGGGATGGTCGGCCCACCAGCCTCGGCGCTGCATCGGGCCTTGTGGCCGGGCTGGTCGCCATTACTCCGTCGTGTTCCTCGGTCTCGCCCCTCGGTGCGATCGCGCTGGGAGTCATTGCGGGCGCGGTGTGTGCGCTTGCGGTCAGCATCAAGTTCCGCTTCGGCTTCGATGACTCGCTCGACGTGGTGGCCGTGCACCTCATCGGCGGTCTGGTCGGAACCCTGCTGGTTGGCTTCCTGGCCACTGCGTCGGCACCCGCCGGGGTCAACGGCCTGTTCTACGGCGGAGGTCTCGACCAGCTGTGGCGCCAGGCCCTGGCGGCCGTCGCCGTGATGATCTTCTCCTTCGTCGGTGCTTCGATCATCGCGCTGGTGCTGAAGTACACCATCGGTCTGCGGTTGGATGCCGAGGCCGAGCAGACCGGTATTGATGAGTTCGAACACGCTGAGGCCGGCTACGAGCTCAGCACGATCTTCACCGGGAGCGGTCCGTCGAACAGCAAGCCCAGTCAACCGCTGACCACCGGTAAGGTCCCGGCCTCGGCCGGCCAGGAAGGGTGAGTGGCGATGAAGCTGGTGACCGCAATCATCAAGCCGTTCACGCTGGAGGATGTCAAAGCTGCCCTGGAGCGCATCGGCGTTCTCGGTATGACGGTCAGCGAGGTGCAGGGTTTCGGCCGACAGAAGGGCCACACCGAGATCTACCGGGGAGCGGAGTACGCGGTGGACTTCGTCCCTAAAATCCGGGTCGAGGTCGTGGTGGATGAAGCGCAGGTGGACAAGACCATCGATGCGGTGGTCGAGGCGGCCCGGACCGGGAAGATCGGGGACGGGAAGGTCTGGGTCACCCCGGTGGAGGCGGTGATCCGGGTACGCACCGGGGAGCGAGGTCTGGACGCGCTCTAAAGGGCATGGCCCAAGATGAGTCGTGGTGGGCACCGGTCGCATGGCCGGTGCCCACCAGACGTTTTCTCACGTCACCGAAATCTCGTTTTAACGCCGGAGAGGGCAGTTCACGTCCCTGAAACACGCGCGTTCAGTAGCTGAAACACAATTCGCGAAACCTCGGTATCACGGTCGAGGGCATGGAGTTGGGCACCAGCCGCCGGGCGGTGGTGGCAGTGCTCGCCACCAGCTCACGATTAGAGTAGGAGGGGCGGCAAATGACGCGCTCTGGTGCGCTGCCCCGCGGCGGTGGTTCCGATGCCTCCGCGGAGGACCTCGTCAAAGCCCGGGCCGCACTGCTTGGCGGGAGCCCTCGGCAACGTCACCTGACAGCACCGGCGCTGCGGGCGGCGTTGGCAGATCTCTACGAACTATGGCTGACCTCCCGGTGTGCGGCAGTGGGCATCGGCAACGGCAGTGCGCTGGTCGCCGTGGGAGCCCTCGGACGCCGTGAGGTGGTGCCGTATTCGGACCTTGACCTCGTGCTGCTCCACGACGGCAAGCGCGATGTGGCGCAGCTGGCCGACGCCTTGTGGTACCCGTTGTGGGATGCTCGTGTCGAGCTTGATCACAGCGTTCGTACCGTCGGCCAGGCCGTTCAGGTAGCGACGACCGACTTGCGCGCCGCCCTCGGGTTGTTGGACGCCCGGCTGATCGCTGGGGACGAGGAACTGTTCACCGCGATGGATACTGCGGTGCGGCGTGCCTGGCGTAGCGGTATCCGGGGCCGGCTCGAGGAACTGGCCGAATCTGCGCAGCAGCGCTGGGTGCGCAGTGGTGACATCGCTCACCGAGTGGAACCGGACCTCAAAAACGGTCATGGCGGGTTACGTGACATCCAATTGCTGGACGCGCTGGCTACCGGCCAACTCGTCGATCGGACCGGTTCGGACGTACGAGAGGCGCGCGAGCTGCTGCTGGATGTGCGCACCGAGGTGCATCGGCTGGCCGGGCGAGGCCGTGACGTGCTGCGCGCGCAGGAGGCCGACGATGTGGCCGCTGCGCTGGACCTCGGTGATCGTTTTGACTTGGCCCGGCGCCTATCCGGGGCGGCCCGCACCGTGGTCTACGCGGTGGACGTCGGGCTGCGCGTCGCGCGCGCGGCTGTGCCTCCCCGGGGGCGGGCGCGGCTGACCGGGCTGCGCAGTCTGGGGCGCGCGCCGCAGCGCCGCCCCTTGGACGAGGGGGTCGTCGAGCATGGTGGTCAGGTAGCGCTGGCGCGCGACGCCAATCCCGCGCGAGATCCGGCGCTGACCTTGCGGATTGCGGCGACGGCGGCACGAACGGGGATGCCGATCGCCACCGGCACTCTCAGTACCCTTGCCGACACCGCTCCAGAACTGCGCCAGCCATGGCCGCGGCTCGCTTTGGAGGAGCTGTTATCACTGCTGGGTGCTGGTCCTGCAGCGGTAGATGTCATCGAGGCTATGGACCGTACCGGGCTGTGGGGCCGGTTGTTTCCCGAATGGGGTGCGGTACGGGACCTGCCCCCGCGGGATCAGGCACACGTGTGGACCGTTGACCGCCATCTCGTCGAGGCAGCGGCTCAAGCCGCCTTGTTGACCACCAGGGTCAGGCGCCCGGATTTGCTGCTGCTCGGTGCGCTGCTGCACGACCTGGGTAAGGGGCGCGGTGGCGACCATTCGGTCGTCGGCGCTGCCCTGGCCGAACAGATTGGCCACCGGCTCGGGTTGTGGCCCTCTGACGTTGCGACCTTGCGCGCGGTGGTGCGCCATCACTTGCTGCTGCCCCATACCGCGACCCGTCGTGATCTCCAGGATCCCGCGACCGCTCAACGGGTGGTTGCCACGCTCGACGGGGACCCGGTTTTGCTCGAGCTGCTGGTTGCGTTGGCAGAAGCCGACAGCCTGGCCACCGGCCCCGGCGTCTGGACCGAATGGCGTGCCGCGCTGATCTCCGACCTTGCCGATCGTTGCCGCGCGGTGCTCGCCGGACGACCACCACCGGGCCCAGAGCCGCTGACCGGGGAAGACCAGGCGCTGGTGCGGCGCTGCGTCCAGAGCGGCTCGGTGCACGTGGCCGCCAACACTCTCGGCGGGCAGCGGGCGACGACCATCGTGATGGTCGTCAGCCCTGGCCAGCCGGGTGTGCTGTCGTTAGCCGCCGGGGTGCTCGCATTGCATTCGCTGCAGGTCCACTCGGCCGACAGCCGCGTTGTCGATCTGCCTGAAGGCTCCGCGGCGGTGGAAAGCTTCACCGTCTCACCCCGCTTCGGTCGGTTACCTGACGTCGCACTGCTGCGCCAGGACCTCCTGCGGGCCCTGGACGGTTCCCTGTCCTTGGCCACTGCGCTGGCGGCCAAAGAACGTGACTACGGCGAAGCTTCGATGCCAGGGACGCAACTATCCGAAACCGACAGCAAAGTGTTGTGGTTCGATGACGAGGCGACCGGCGCGGTGATCCTCGAACTGCGCACCACTGACCGAATCGGGTTGCTACATCGGGTTGCCGCCGCATTAGAGGGTAACGCCGTCGTCGTCCGGTGGGCTCGGGTCGCGACGCTGGGCAACTCAGTGGTGGACTCATTCTGTCTGACTGTCTCCGACGCTGACGGTATTTCCGCAGGTGAGAGCCCCCATGCTAGTCCGAATGCGTTACCAGGCGAGGTACGCGAACGCATCGAGCGTGCAGTGCTCAGCGCGGCTCGATGAGCACCGGGGGCTACCATCCCGCCACATGCACGGAAGCCGAGACGAGGTCGTACCCATACCTCCGCCGTTCGACATCGTGTTGCGCGGGTTCGACCGCCAGCAGGTCATCGACCACGTCAACGCGCTCAAAGCTCGAGTTGGCGCCCTCGGAGCCGAGCGGGATGCTGCGCTGCAGCGAGCCGTCGACCTCAGCGACAAACTCGAACAAGTGCGGCGTGAGGCGGCTGAGGCCGCCCGGCAGGTGGAACACCTCCGTCGCGATGCGCAAGATGCGGCCGCCGAGCTGGATCGCCTGCAGCGATCGCCGCTGGCCGGCGCAACTGCGCGGATCCAGCGGATGCTGCAGATGGCCGAAGACGAGGCAGCCGAGCTGCGGGCTAGCGCCGAGCAGGAGACTCGATCACTACGCGAGAATGCCCGCGCCGAGACCGATCGGCTGCTGGCCGAGACGAGGCAACTGTGTGCGCGTCTGGAGGCGGAGTCTGCCAGCCGGCGGCGCGCCGAAGAGGCCGACTCCGCCGGCCGTAGGCAGCAAGCTGAACAGCGGACCGAGCAGGAAATCGCCCACCGGCAAGCTCAGACGCAAGACTGGGTCAGCGACTATCAGACCCGCAGTATCGCCGCGCTGTACTTGCTGATGCAGCTCGCCGGTGAGCGGTTGAGCAACCGGGTGGTCAAGGTCAAGCAGCAGGTCACCGCCGCGAGAACACTTCGATCGGAGGTCACCGGTCAGCTGTCCGCGGTGCAGCGGCTGCTGACCGAGGCGCTCGGCGTAGCCGAACAGGCCACCCCGGCCGAGCAGGCCGAGCGTGAGCAGGCCGAGC
>Ga0213881_10000033_pt1 | contig 136257 bp, 115 predicted proteins | sample BarmaccoBMER_R08_FD_160104 | JGI IMG/M metagenome (GOLD analysis project Ga0213881, IMG submission 160104) | Barbacenia macrantha exposed rock microbial communities from rupestrian grasslands, the National Park of Serra do Cipo, Brazil - ER_R08 ...
TTCCGAGTACGGCCTCGCGCCGCAAGCAAATCTGACGTTCGTCGAAACTGAAGCGGGTGCGGTGAACGGCTACTCCGCCCCCGGTATCATCTTCCTGGCGCCCGCATCCATCACGCATCAAGTGAACACGCGCATTCTGGCGAATCAGATTTCGCGTCAATGGTGGGGCGTTTTGGTTTCTCCGAGCTCGCGCAATCACCTTTGGCTCATGAATGGTCCGGCGCGATTCTCTGAGCTGCTCTATACAGAACACACAGCCGGCGCGGGAGCCGAGGAAAACGATCTCCACTCGACTTACGTGGAGGCGCTGACCGTAAAAGATCCACCCGTATTGCAAGCCGCGCGGCTCGAAGATTATTCGCCTGAATACTGGGCGCTCACCGCCGCGAAAGGAGCCGCAATTTTGAACATGCTTCGCGGCATCGTGGGCGATGCGGATCTCAAGAAAGGCTTTCAGGCGTTCATTGACCGGTTCAGCTACAAATCCGTCACGAGCGAGGATTTTCAAAAAGCTATGGAGCAGGCCTCAAACCAGGATCTTCGCGGCTTTTTCCTGCAATGGCTTGAATCGAGCGGCTCGCCCGAATTCAAACTCGAGTACACGGTACTCAGAACCGCGAAGGGTTTCCGCGTGGTCGGCAAAATCAACCAGGACCTGGACACTTTCCGCATGCCGGTTGATCTCCGCATCGAAACGGAAGGCAACCCTGAAGACAAGAAAATTGAGGTGACTGGTACTTCTTCCGAGTTCAGCGTCGACACTTTCGGCAAGCCGCGCAAGCTCACTCTTGACCCGCAGCATCGAATCCTGCGGTTTGATCCAAGCACTCAGATTGCCGTCGCCATCCGGCGCGGAGAGCAGTTCGTCGAAGTAAACGACTACGCCAGTGCTTTGCGGGAATACCAAAGAGCATTAGAAGTAAATCGCAATAGTTCGCTTGCGCATTACCGGATCGCCGAGCTGTTCTTCAAGCAAAACAACTTTCAGTCCGCCGCCAACGAGTTTCGAGCTGCGATCAACGGCGATCTGGAACCCAAATGGACGGAAGTCTGGTCCCACGTGAATCTCGGAAAAATCTTCGACATCACGGGGCAACGTGATCGAGCAGTTAACGAATACAAACTGGCAATCCGGACTCACGACAATACGGCGGGAGCCCAGGAAGAAGCTGCGCGATACTCGACCAAGCCCTACGAGCGTCCGAATTTGTTAGGTGAACGCTAGTAAACCCCGGGTCAACCCTAGGCCAGTGCTCGTAATGTAAACAAATCCTATGAGTACTCGGGGACAAATTATCAGCAAAGCCGCACGCTGCACAGGCACTAGTACTCTAGATGTTGCTCTGTTACATCATGCAGTGCCTGACCTGGATGTGGAAAAGCGAATTGAGTGATAACCTGAAGGTGCCCGAAGAAGAGGTCATTTTGGACGACAGACTCAAGGAGTTGATGCAGGAGCTGGGCAACGCAATCAACGAATCCCTGTCTGATTCGGATCGCATCGCAGGCGCAATTGGCGACATTAAGCGCGCCGGCTACGATGTGTTTTTGGTACTCGAGGCAACCATCGGCTTCAACAAGCGGGAAGACGGCTCAGATTCCGACGGCACGGGAGAAGAATTCGCTTCGGAGCATCCCGTCCAGCATGAGTCAAACGGAAAAATCCGGCTAACCACACAAGACCAGAAATTCCTTCGTGCGCTGAAAATTTCGCTCGAAGACGAAAAGAAGTAGTTACATCCCGTTCAACAATTCCCGGTAGATCGAATACGTGGCTTCAACAGCGCGTTCCCACGTGTACGATCTTGCGCGCGCCCGTCCCAAATCCGAAAGCTTCCCTCTGAGATCCGGATCTTGAATGAGCCGCACCAGAGCAGACGCCAGCTCATCGACGGAATAAGGATCGACCAGTATCGCGGCCTCCCCTGCAACTTCCACGAGCGCGGAGCGGTTCGATGTCACCACCGGTGCGCCGTGAGCCATAGCCTCCAAAACAGGAATTCCAAATCCTTCGTCGAGCGATGGAAGCACAAAAATGGACGCGCGCGAGTATAATCCGGCCAACTCCGCTCCCGACACATAGCCTGTCAATCGGATGCGCTCACGGCAGGCGCTTCGCTCGATCCGCTCAAGAATTCCTCGCGCCTGATAACCCGATTGCGCTCCGGCAAGCACAAGCCGCCAATGACGCCCTTCATCAGGCAATCGCTCAAAAGCTTCTACCAAGCGCGCGACGTTCTTCCGAATCTGCAGCGCGCCCACAAAAAGGATGATCGGCTCTCTCTGCACAACCGCATCGGAGCTTGGTTGGCGAACGCCATGCGGCACTACGCGAATCCTTGACCGATCCACCGCAAGCAAACTGCTCACCTGATTCGCCGTAAACTCCGACACAGCAATGATGAGATCAGAATTTCGCGCGGCTCGCTTGGCCTGCTTCGTAAAGCGTTCCCGGAATTCCCGGCTAGAATACTCGCCCGTAATTACGAACAGGTCATGAAAAGTAGAAACAACCTTCTTCCCAGGCCGCCAATCAACTCTCTGATTCAGTCCGTGGAAGACATCAGCCGAAAATGTCGAAAAAAGCGGATGCAAAAGACGAAGGCGGACGTTTCCCTGCCCCGAACGAGGCGCGCGTATCCGCTGCTTCGCCCGATAGCAGAACAGAAATTGATCCTGCGTGTACTTCTGCGACAGGCCGGAGAGCAACTCGCGCGAGTAGATTGCGATGCCTGACGGCTGTGGATCAAGGCTGTAGGTCGCATCGAGTGCAATTCGCACGACCCAATCTTACAGTCCGTATTCCTTCAACTTCCGGTACAGAGTCGTTCGCCCGATTCCCAACATTGCCGCGGCCACCGTTCGATCACCCTTTGTATAGTCGAGCGCATCGAGAATCGCTTTCTTCTCTATCTCCGCCAAAGGCATGATGCCCTTGGGCGCTGAGCTACTACTCATCCCGGATGACCCCGAATGCCGGTTTTCGATCTGCCGTTCAAACGAACGATTCATGACGGTCGACGGGAGCTCGGCCACCGTAATCCAGGGTCCGGAGTTCATTGCGACCATCCGCTGCACGGTGTGCTCCAGCTCGCGAACGTTGCCCGGCCAGTCATAAGCGATGAGCGAATCCATCACTTCATCGGTCACTTTGTGATCGTTTCCGTACCGCTGTAGGAAATGCGCGATTAATGGCGGGATATCGTCCTTGCGCTCGCGCAGCGGAGTCAACCGCAGCCGCATGACGTTTAAACGATAGTAGAGATCCTGTCGAAACCGTTTTGCTTCTACTTCGCCGAGGAGATCGCGATTGGTCGCGGCAATCACGCGAAAATTCGAGCTGCGCTGCGTAAGCCCGCCCACGGCGCGAAACTCCTTCTCCTGAAGAACGCGCAACAGTTTCATCTGCAGTTCGAGCGGAAGCTCTCCGATCTCATCGAAGAAGGCCGTCCCGCCGTTCGCCGCGTCAAGCAGCCCCAGCTTTTGGTTGACAGCTCCGGTAAATGCACCTTTGGCGTAGCCGAAAAGCTCGCTCTCCATGAGCTGCCCAACAAGCGACGAGCAATCGACGACTACAAAAGGGCCGCGCCCTTCCATGTTGTGAATCGCGCGCGCAACGATTTCCTTCCCCGTCCCCGTCTCCCCAAGGATGAGCACGGGGAAACGCGACTTGCCCATGCGCGAGACCAGCCGGTGCACCTGTTTCATCGCCGGAGAGTTTCCAACCAGCGTGGAAAGAGGCGAAACGTCTAGCGCGATCTGAGGGGTCACGAGAGTAGGGGCAGCCTCGTTATTTAGTGGCAGGGCTGCGAAGAAACTCTCGATACCCTATTCCGGCTGTGATGTGACGGCGCTTGGAGCCAGGCTTGGAACGATGTTCGTTCCGGGTTTGATGACTGTTTCATCGAGACGGACAACAAATACATTCCGGTTCTCCGCGCCCAATACGGTTGCCAGTTCCTGCGCCGCTTTAACCGACGGCTCCTTGCCGATGAGAACGCGCCAGAGCGGAACCTTGCCTTGCTTTATGGCGAGTTGAGCGGTTCCGAAACGCTCGGCATATTTCGCTCGCAGGCGCTCAGCATTTTCAGGAACTGAGAATGCGCCGATCTGAACCGCGTAAAAATCATTTAAAGGAATATCAGCCGGGGCGCCAATCACCTCTAGCCGCACTTGCCCAATGCCGGGCCCGAGCAGATCAATCTGGCGTGCCGCCGCTTTCGAAAGATCTAGAATGCGCCCCTGGACGAACGGACCGCGATCGATCACCCGAACGTTGACACTCTTGTTATTCGCAAGATTTGTCACCTTAAGCCACGTGTTGAAAGGCAGCAGGCGATGCGCCGCGACAAGCGTCTCCATGTCGTAGATCTCGCCATCTGCCGCCGGGCGTCCGTGATAAGGCACTCCGTACCAGCTTGCGATCCCCTCTTCTGAGTAGCCGACGGAAATCGCCGGCTTCTCTCTCGGCACTTGTGATTCGGTTGTGGGGGCCTGTGCAGCAACGGAAGGACGGGGAGCTGCTGGAACTCTCGCCACCTGATGATGCTTTCGGCAACCGAGAGAGATGAGCAATGCCGCAGTTATTGCTGCCACTACCGTCATGACGCTGTGGCGCCGCTTCGTTCCTGAGTCCGGCATCACTGTCGCAATCCGATTCCTTCGTTCGATGACCTGATCATAACTGGCCATGAGCCTTGCTCGAAAGACGAAAAATCGCCCTTGAACGGGTAAAACAAATTTCCTTATCGCCGTTTTTCACCCCTCAAAAGCATCAAGACCCACTCATCGGAGGATGTCAAGTCATTTTTTGCTTGACTTCTTATGCGAAGAATCTTATATATGAATCACACTGCGATCTGTAATGGATTGCAAATTTACGTTAGGGAGAATCGTTCGATGAAGAACGCAACTAAGAAGTCCGGTGGCTCGAAGAAGTCCGCAAAGAAGAGCTCCGGCAGCAGCAAGAAAAAAGGGAAGTAGATTTCAACCCCGTGAGAGCGGGGAAGCAAGAAATCTAGACTCTTCGCCCCCGGGTTTCCGGGGGCGTTTTCTTTTTTAGGTTCCTGCTTTTTGTAAACTTTACCTGCCCACCAAATAGAAAAGGCGCCAGCTTGTGCCGGCGCCCTTAGTCCTGATCGGTTCCTTCTTTTTACGGCAGCGTGTATCGAAGATCCACCCAGATCATATTTGTCTTCGCATACCGCGATGCGCCAGGCGCTAGGGACCAGGGATTGCGCCACAGGTAGGAATACTGCGTGATCAGCGACAGCGCTCCGTAGCTTGGATTCTTCCAGAAAGTTTGGACCAGATCGAACGTAGCTTCCTGGACAGTGCGGTTATTGTTGGTTGCTGATCCGGAGAAGCCGTAGCCGATAGGCTTACCGGTCGTATCGATCGCCACATCCCGATCGAAGTAGGCGCCGCCGTACAGCATCGATATCAGCGTGTTCTTCGTGATGTTTGCCTCGAATCCGTCGACTGTCGAGTACGCGTGAACCGGTGAAATGCTGCCATCTGGTTTAACGATGAGATCAGGACCGAGGCCGAAGATATACCGCCCGCCACCAGAGCCGAAGAAAGTATTCGCGATTAGGCGGACATTCTTCACGATCTCGAGATTCGCATTCACCTCTCCACTTGCAGCCGTCGAGCTGGATGAAGAGTAGACCGTAGGCTTCGTTCCGACGGAATTTTCGAACTTGAAGCTTCTGATCAAAGCTCCCGCCTCGAAGTGCAGAAGGCGGTCTCCGGGATGGCCATCGAAAGCCGCCTTGAAGATAATGTCCGGATGAAGGTTAGGGGCTGTATAAGTCGTGGTCGTGTTATTGAACTCTCCGGTGGCGGCCATCGAGAGCGCAGCAGGAAAAGTAATGACTCCGTTCCCTACATACTGCTGAGGATTTTCGAGTGAAACCCCAAATGCGATGTCATCGTTCGGGTGAGCAATGAACCGCAACTGGGATTGCCTCGACCAAATCAGACCCGCTTGGTAGTTGGTGTCCATGTCCTGCGAATAGAAGATATCGCTGGGAAGCGGCGATAGCCCTTTCCGGTTCGGAGTGAACATGCTCCAATCCTGACCGCCGAGCACTTCCAGACTCCCCTTCTGAACATCAACAAAGAAATTCCGCATTCGGAAAGCATTCGAATTGCTCGTCACAAAAACGTTGCCAGGCGCGGCGCCCAAAAAGTCAGCTTCCACGTAGCCGAGGATCTTAGCCCCGAGAAACTCTGAATCGACCCGAAATCCAATGCGTGAGTTCTGTGTGCTGAAGTTGTTCTCCCAGATCCGCCCCGTGACCGAGTTGTTGTAAGGGATTCCGCCAAAACTCGTACCGATGCCGCTCCCGACGTTCGTCGTGCGGCCATACCAGGTGAAGTCAACAAAGCCCAAGGGAGTAAAGGTGGTGTTCCCGATGCTGATCGAAAGCGGAGACGGATTTTCTGCCACTTTCTGTCCCGCTCCACCGGCATTGCCGAGACTGGGATGCGCGACATTCACCGCGGGCACCAGCTTTACCGGATTACTTTCCGCGGGAGCCGAAGCTAACTGCGGAGCAGCCGCACCGTTCTGAAGCGCTTTCTCGAGCAGCGCCCGCTGCTCCTCAACAGATTTCTGCAGGCGTTGAATCTCCTCTTCCTGTTTTGTTATGCGCTCGCGAAGTTGATCGAGATCGGCAGCGGAAATCGCCTGTGAAGACTCTCGTTTATTGATATCTTCCGGTGTCGTGTTCGTTGCTGCTGCGGGTTGTGCGGACGGTGTGTCACCTCCACTCGGTGATTGGCCTGCAGTGATTGGCAATGCCATGCCAAAAATACACAGCACCATCAGAATCTGTTTCATTCTCATTCGTCTCCTTGTCGCAAGAAATGCGGACATACTTCAGGCGCAGCACAATTGGGGGCGAGAGCCGCTGCCCTGATGCACGCTCCAACTTACAGGAGTACTGTTACATAGCCATTAACATTTGATTACGGTAAAGAGACCCGCTGCTGTCCCTAGTACCCGGTCGGTCCCGCTAAACTGGAGGGGAAACAGCATGTCCGAACGCCCGTTCGTTCACCTCCACTGCCACACAGACTATTCACTGCTCGATGGAGCATGTGACATCAAGAAGTTAATGGCTGTCGTTGAAAGCCAGAAAATGCCGGCCGTTGCCATGACGGATCACGGCAATCTCTTCGGCGCAGTGGAGTTCTATAACGAGGCCGCGAGCCGCGGGATTCATCCCATCATCGGCTGCGAAGTGTACGTTTCGCAGCAAGGTCATAAACTGCGTTCGGAAAGCGACCGCTATAACCATCTGTTGCTGCTATCCGAGACGCAAGAAGGATACAAAAATCTGATCAGATTGGTCTCGACAGGCTATCTCGAGGGCTTCTATTACAAGCCGCGAATCGATAAAGATCTTTTGTCACAACATTCGCGCGGCTTAATCGCGATGTCGGCATGCCTGCGAGGTGACATTAATGAAACCCTTCTCGCGGAGCGCTATGAGGAAGCGAAGCGCCTGGCAAACGAATATGCAGACCTGTTCGGTCGCTCGAACTTCTTCCTCGAGATGCAGAATCATTCGCTCGACCAAGACAAGATCGTTCTGCCACAGATCCGGCGCATATCTACTGAGACCGGCATTCCGCTTGTGGCGAGTAACGACGCGCACTACCTCACGCGAGATGATGTTCGCGCTCATGAAATTCTTCTTTGCATTCAGACTGGAAAAACGATGTCTGACGCCAACCGGATGCGCTTTGCGACGCCTGACTTCTATGTGAAATCGCGAGCAGAAATGATGACTCTGTTCGGTGAGGTGGAAGACGCGCTCGACCGAACATGGGACATCGCCCAGCGTTGCCAGGTCAAGCTCGAAAAAGTCAAAGACCCGTTCCCCCGGTTTGATGTCCCCCAGGGCCACACGTCTGACACATACTTCGCATGGGTCGCTCGCGAGGGATTCGAGAAACGGCGTCCACGCCTCGAAGCCATGCGCAAGCAGGGATACCTCAAGCACGATCTGCCGGAATATGTCGCCCGGCTGGAATCAGAGATTCAGATGATCCAGCAGATGAAGTTCTCGAGTTACTTTCTAATCGTCTGGGACTTTATCCGCTTCGCGAAGCTGAAAGGCATTCCTGTCGGGCCAGGCCGCGGATCGGCTGCCGGCAGCTTGGTCGCCTACGCGATGGAGATCACTGACATCGATCCCTTGCAGTACGGTTTGCTGTTCGAGCGGTTCCTGAATCCGGAGCGCATCAGCATGCCCGATATCGATATCGATTTCTGCACGCGAGGGCGCGGTGCCGTCATTCAGTACGTCACAGAGAAATACGGACGCGAGCAGGTCGCGCAAATCATCACGTTCGGCACTCTCGCCGCGAAGGCAGCCATTAAGGATGTCGGCCGCGTTCTCGATATGAGCTTCGCAGAGGTAGACCGCATCTCGAAGCTAGTCCCGAGGCAGTTGAACATCAAGCTGAAAGATGCGATTCAGGATCCGGAGTTGAACGAGCTTGCCTCCAAAGAGCCGCGGATCAAGGAAGTCCTCGATATCAGCCTCAAGCTCGAAGGCGTGTCCCGAAATGCGGGAATGCACGCGGCCGGCGTGGTCATCTCATCGCTGCCGCTCATGGAACTCGTTCCGCTCTTCGTCACGAACAAAGACGAAATTGTCACGCAATACGACATGATCGGCCTTGAAAAGCTGGGCCTCTTGAAAATGGATTTTCTCGGCCTTACTACGCTGACGATCATCGCCGATGCCGTGAAGCTCATCGAGCAGTACCGGGGAGAAAAAATTGTCCCCGAGAATCTTCCGCTTGATGACGCCGAAACTTATGCCAAGATCTTCAGCACCGGGTTGACCAGCGGTGTATTCCAATTCGAATCCCCAGGGATGAAAGACGTGCTGCGGCGATACCAGCCGAATCGGATTGAAGACTTGTGCGCTCTCAATGCGCTTTATCGTCCCGGCCCGATACAAGGCGGCATGATTCCTGATTTCATCGATCGCAAGCACGGGCGCAAGCCGGTGACATACGATTTGCCCGAGCTCAAAGAAATTCTGGAGGAAACGTACGGGGTCATCGTCTACCAGGAACAGGTGATTCAGATTTCCAATCGCCTGGCCGGCTATTCGCTAGGCGAAGCCGACGTCCTACGCCGCGCGATGGGCAAAAAGAACGTTCTCGAAATGGCCATGCAGCGTGAAAGCTTCATCAAACGAGCTACCGAACGGGGCTATCCTCCGAAAAGGATCGCAAAAATCTTCGATTTTATGCAGCAGTTCGCCGGCTATGGATTTACCAAGTCTCATTCCGCCGCCTACGCCTATCTCGCTTATGTGACCGCATACTTGAAGACCCACTATTCCGTTGAATTCATGTCCGCTCTGCTCACCTCTGAAGCTGGCAATACGGACAAGATCGTGAAGTACATCAACGAGTGCCGCGAGATGGGCATCCCAGTGCTACCACCCGACGTGAATGAAAGTAATTTCGACTTCACACCTGTAAATGACGCAATTCGTTTCGGTCTTGGCGCCGTGAAGAACGTGGGTCAAGGCGCAGTTCAGGCGATTGTCGAGGCGCGACAAGATGGCGGGCGATTCTCATCCATCTATAACTTCTGTGAGCGAGTCAATCTGAACGGCGTCAACCGTCGTGTAATGGAAAGCCTGATCAAGGCCGGCGCTTTTGACTCTACTGGCGCAAATCGCGCGCAGCTCACGGAAGCTCTCGACCGGGCGCTCGAGTCGGGAATGCGCGCATCACGCGATCGAGCAATGGGCCAGCACGGTCTTTTCGGATTCTTCGCCGGCGATCAGAAAACCGAACATCCGTTAGCTAACTTGCCTGACTGGACCATGGAGCAGAAGCTGGCGGGAGAGAAGGAAGTCCTCGGGATCTATGTTTCCGGACATCCGCTCGATCGTTTCAAAGACAAAGTCGCGGAGCTGGCTACGCATTCGACTGACACCCTCGAGGATCTCGAGAGGAATACAACCGTTGCGCTTTGCGGTATTCTCACTAACATCGTCCGCAAAACAAACCGCGAGGGGAAATATTGGGCTTCGTTGAAGCTCGAAGATGGCCGTGGTACTGCCGATGCCATGATATTCGCCAACCGCTACGAGGATCTCCTTTCCTCCCTTAGAGAAGATGCGGCAGTTTTCGTTCGCGGGTCCGTTTTACCCGAAGAGAGCGGTCCGCCCAAAATTTCGGTTCAAGAAATGGTGAGACTCGAGGACGCTCGCCTCGATCTCCCATCGCTGATCTCCATCCGGATCTGGCTCAAGGACGAAGCGTCCACCGAAAAGGCAAGCGCACTAAATGAATTGTTCGGAAGAAAGCGTGGGGAAACAGAAGTGCGGCTCCGTTTGGAAAAGCCTCGCGACTTCTCCGTCATCATGGATGTAACCACAAAAGTTCGGCCCGATCGTGAATTTCAAGCCGAAATAGAAAAAATCTGTGGACCCGAATCAATGCAGATCCTCGCGAACTAGGTATGGCTGAAGGCGAATCGCCGGCTCTATCTCCCGAAGGCGCCGAATCCGCCGAAGGACCGCCCTCTAATCCAAGCTGGGAGCGCGTTCAGCTTGCGCGCCATCCCAAACGCCCCCATTCGCGCGATTATATTCAACGATTGTTCACTAATTTCGAAGAGCTGCACGGGGACCGGCTGTTCGGTGACGATAAATCGATCGTGGCCGGAATGGCGAAATTCGAAGGCCAGTCGGTGATGGTCATCGGCCAACAGAAAGGCCGCGATACTCGCGAAAAGTTGCTTCGCAATTTCGGCATGCCCAAGCCTGAAGGTTACCGAAAAGCGCTCCGGCTGATGCAGCTTGCGTCCAAGTTCCGCCGTCCTGTCATCACGTTCATAGACACCCCGGGCGCATATCCCGGTATAGATGCCGAAGAGCGCGGCCAGGCAGAGGCAATCGCCTTCAACCTGCGTGAAATGGCGCGGCTTCTCAGTCCCGTGATTTCCATCATCATCGGCGAAGGTGGAAGCGGAGGAGCTCTTGCGCTCGGTGTCGGCAATCGCGTCTACATGCTCGAAAACGCCTATTACAGCGTCATCGCTCCTGAAAGTTGCGCCGCAATTATCTGGAGAGACTCAGGCAAAGCGCCGCTTGCCGCCGCTGCGCTGCGTCTAACGGCTAACGACCTACTCGCAATGAAGTTGATTGACGGAATCATTCCCGAGCCGCCGGCAGGCGCCCATATGGATCCTGACCTGGCTGCGCACTTGCTCCGTCAACCTTTGAAGCAGGCGCTCGATGAACTGGCAAGTCTCTCAACCGAGCAGATCGTAACAGAGAGATATTTGAAGTTCCGCCACATGGGCAACTTTTTCGATGAAGCCCGCGCCTGAAGAAACGAGCTTTACCTGAACAGAATCGGAATTGCTATCGCGCTATTCGTGGTCGCATTTCTTGCAACAGTCGCATACTTCACCGTTGCCGGACCTCGATACCGCGTAGAGGTTTGCATGGCCTATCAAGGGCATACCAATTGCCGGACCGTTTCTGCCAAGAGCGAAGAATCCGCATTGCGCTCGGCGACCGAGAACGCCTGCGCCGATATTGCCACCGGCGTAACCGAAACCATGCGATGCCAGCAATTAGCGCCCCAGCGCATGAGGTGGATCGAGCGGCCGAGACCTTGATCCTAGATCGCTCGCTCGAAGCCGATCTCGCTTAAAATCACCACTCTCGTTGGAGTTCGATCAAATCTTAAACGAATCGTTTTCAGCTTCGCGGGGTCGAATCTGCCATCATTTTGAACAAAAGCATCCAATGGCAGTTCGATTGTTTGAAAGATCGGCTCCGAAGCTTTTTGGTAAGCGAACTTATCCAAAAACGCGAGCTTCGTAAACTGCACTTTGAAAGGGGGCAATAGCGCCCGAAATTTGCTCAGCGGCAATCTCGCCGATATCCCGGCCGCGGTCTCCAGTTCCACGCTGAAGTCCGTCGTCTCCGGTTTCTGTTTTGATTCCTTCTCATTCTCTTCCGCCTCGTCCTTCGCTTTCTTGCCAGGTAATGGTGCCTTCTCATCCGTCACTGCCATGGACAAAGTGATCACGGACTGCCGGTCCAGCTTCCAATCGCGCGCGAGATTTTCGGGCAGCGTAATCGCATAAACGGGCGTAGGCGGGTCACTCCGTTTCTTCGCGGACACACTGTTCCAACCGAGAAACACACCGTTATAGTCTCGATCGCCTTGGCGATAAGGAATCCTTCCTTCGCGCCAGACGGTCAGCCCGTCTCCGGCGAGCCGGCCGCCCGCTACTGTGGTCGTCGTTACATCCGTATCTTCGGTAAAGTCACTGACTATTCTGTTCGTCGAATCCAAATAGCGACTGACATAGAGCGTGTTGGGCAGCCAGTCACGAATGCGGCGGTGATCTTGAAACAAACGCTTGTATTCGCGCCGGTTATGAAGCGTAGCTTCAAGGAATGCGGAAATGTAAACTTTCGCAATCCGGCGCTGATCCTCTCCGCTTAGCAGCGGGTGCAAATTCAAGAACCAGTTATTGGGCGCGCCTATATCGGTTCGGCCCCACACTGTGTTGAACTGGCCATGATTCGCCCGGTAAATATACAACTCGGTTTTGAAGAACGATCCCGCACCGGTAAAGCGCACATGGTCCCACTGCCGGCTACCCGAGAACGAGGAAACGTCCGCATCATGGGCGCCCTGCAGCGTGAAATAATTCACGTCCTGTAACACTCGCCATTCGCCTGCAGGCTTGTACTGCCCGTCCGCCGGTGCGATGGCAACGATCGACTTAATTGGGAATCCGTAATTGAAGTGAATCGTTGCGTCATCGGGATAATAAGCGAGTTTGTTGAAGAGCGCAGCCGTTGCGGCAGCTTCGCCCCCTCTCGAGTGGCCCATTAAAGCGACATTTTCGACATCAACCTTCCCGTAGAACGGATTGGCGGTGGTTCTATTCCACTTGCGCCAGAGGCTCAGGTGCTCGAGCAGCATCCAACCTCGGACTGCCTGCTGCTTAGGCGGATCGTGAAATAAACCGCTATTCAGAAAATTTTCGTCAATTGAGGCCAAAATGAAGCCACGGCTGGCCAGCAATTCGCCGAGATATCCATAACCTGGATCCGAAAATTCGGCCATATTGTGATTCCCATGCACAATTAAAACCAGCGGAAACGGCCCGGCACCATCCGGATACCAAACTCGCCCGTTCAACGGAAGTCTATCCATCCCAAAGCCCCAATAGCGTTCTCGGAGGTAAGCCTTCCACCCGCTGAAATCCTTGAAGAAAGAGGAAGCGTCCACAAAACCCGTCCGTATCGCAACCTGTTTCCCATACTCCGGCCGGCGAAGATCGTTGCCGCTTCCGTAAAATAGCGTTTTCACGGCAAATGGGCCTCGCTCAGCAGGATTTGCGGCGTTCAATTTGGGAGGGAGTTCCCCCCGCGTGGCTTGCTGAATTCGAATCAGCTCTTCATTAATGCCATCGCGTCGAAAAAAAACAAAAAAGCTTGCGTTTGCGGCAATCGCGGCAACACAGATTACAATCGTCAAAACCCGCTTAATCAGGGCCATATTCCTGAAATCCCCGACTAACATGGTTGCGATGCTCGCCCCGAGCGCCGCCTCGACCGCTACTACTAGAAATCCCGTCACTTGGCCAAGCGGCGGAATCCACAACAATGAAACGTAAATCACCGCTGCAATAAAGAATCCCGAGACCAGCCGCGGGAGGTGCCGCAGAATCGTAAGAACAAACGCAAGCAGAAGCGTCGTGATTGGAATTCCAATCGCCGCAATGCACACCGCAAAAAGCAGATCGACTCCGAAGCCGAATCCGGACTTCAGGTTCCAAGCGCCGATCACAGCGGCCCACACAACCGTTGTGAGCGTGGCCCAAACTAGCCCCTTCCGCGCTTCCGGTCCTGGCCGTAATCTGGTCCAAGCACGCTTAAAAAACGAGCGAGTTGCCTCCCAGCGCTCACTTAACCAGAGACGAACGTTCCGTTTTGGTGCCACGGAGGAAAGAAACATTTTTTCTCCTGACCGGATCACTGTAACAGGCTAATGTGCCAGAATCCATTTCACCCGGGGAGCTGGCCATGTCACCCGAGACGCTTCAGATACCGCCAGCCTTAGGGAAAACGAATCCCGGGCCTCCTCAGTTCCCCATTTGGGCAACTCGGGGACTGATTGTGGCTGCGCTAGTCTTAGTCATCTTCATTGGCATTCTTGCGCTCAAGTGGCCTTTTACGAAGCAGGCCGTGATTGACGCCCTTCAGGAAAGCTCGTTGCATTCGGTCGTCATCGACCAGTTCCATAAAACCTACTTCCCTCCAGGCTGTGTAGCTGAGCAAATCAAGTTTTTGAATCTGAGGCACAAAGATAAACCGCCTCTAATCACCATCCAGCGTCTTACGATTCAGGGTAACTATGCCCTGCTCTTGACGTTTCAGCGGCGCGTTTCGCTTGTTCGCGTTCAAGGGCTGCGCATTACCGTGCCTCCGAAGGCGCCAAATGGCGTCCCAACTCCGGTGATGCCCGTCACCCAGAAGCAATCCGGCCCGAAAGTAAAGATCGGTACCGTCATCGCTGATGGCACAGTTCTTGCAATTGATTCCGGCCGCCCGGGTAAGCAGCCTTTTCGAATCATCGTTGATAAGTTGGCGCTCGACGCCGTGGGAACCAACCAGCCGATCACCTTTCACGCGACGATCTCCAATCCAAAGCCACCGGGTGAAATTCAATGCGATGGGCGGTTTGGACCTTGGAATGCTGACGATCCAGCCCGCACATCGGTTGCCGGTTCGTACGCGTTTCGCAATGCCGATCTCGGCTTTTTCAAAACGTTCAGTGGAATTCTATTTTCGAACGGCAAATTCAGCGGCACGCTAGATCACATTGAAGTCGCCGGTACCACCGACACTCCTGATTTTCATGTCTCGGACTCTGGCCATACCCGGCGTTTGACTACTCAATTTCACGCCGCCGTAGACGCAACGAACGGAGACACGCTGCTTGAGAACGTGGTGGGGCAGTTTAACCGGACGACAATCGTCTCGGAAGGGCGCGTCGTTGGGGAGAACGGTAAAATGACCTCCCTCGACATGTTCGCAACCGATGCGCATATTGAGGATCTTCTCAATCTGTTTATCGAGGCGAAGCGCGCGCCGATGAACGGCAGCGTAAGCTTCGGCGCTCATATCGAAATTCCGCCGGGCGACCAGCCATTTTTGAAGAAGTTGAAACTGCACGGCGACTTCGGTCTTCAAGGGGGCAAGTTTACGAATCCCCGTACGCAGGGTTCCGTCGAGAAGCTTAGCGAAAGCGCTCAAAAAGCGGAACGAGGCGATCATTCGCAGGAAGATCTCGAAACTGCGCTCTCGAACCTCAGAGGACACGTTTCCGTGAGTGACGGAATCGCCACGCTCTCTAATCTCTCGTTTAGCGTTCCTGGAGCTTACGCGCGGATGAACGGAACCTACAGCCTGATCGACTATCGCATTGATGTTCGCGGCATCCTCCTAACAAGAGGCACTGTGGCGAACGCCACCTCAGGAGTCAGATCAGTATTCCTGAAAGCCATCTCTCCGTTTTTGAAAAAGAAAAACGGAGTTCAGATCGTGCCTTTCAGAATCACGGGCAGATACCGCCACACCATGGTGTCACTCGATCTGCACGGAAAGGAAAAGCGGCCGCGCTCAGCTCCGCGCGAGCAGACAGTCACTGCCCGCCATTAATCGCGGCTGGTATTTTCGCCGTTTTCAGCCTCTCTAATTCTGCCAGCAGCCGCGTCCAGTCCTTTGAATGTTTCTTCGTGTGCAAAGGAGCATTCAGGTTGCTGTAAAAGCTGACCAACTCAATTTGAATGGCTGGTGTAACGTTGCTGAAATTCTTTTCGGCGAGCTTGTCCAGCCAATAGGCGTGCGTGTCATCATTGAGCCTGTATTGGCCCGGACCGGTTCCTGTTCCTACGTCGTAATTCGTGTTTTCGAGTTGCAGACGGTTTTGAGCCGCGGCTTCAGCTTTAGCCCGGCACGCAGCAGTAGACCGATCAAAGCTGAGCATAAACAGTTTCTCTACTTCAGGCGTGAGCATCCTAAATCTTAGCGCTCTGAGCGGGCCGACCGGCGGCAACAGCTTCACCAAGAACGCCAGAATGTGATCGCTCGCAGAGGGACGGTCGTACTGTTTGCCCCATTCGCGTTCATAACTCGACCGTTTCATTACGTATACGAACTTGCCTTCCGTTACGCCTGGATTCGCTCGTTGGATCTCATCTTTGCGCTCAGCCCACGCAATTCGCGTCGCCTTCGGAATCGTTTTGCTGGCGGCCCGCCGAAACGACCCAACCGTTCGATCGAAATCTTTGAATAAATCCTTCAACTCGAGCCCGTAAGTATCGCGGAACGCTCTCTCGAGCGCCAGTTTCGCCACATTGAAGCCAATGAAATCGTGATAAGCCTGGGGGGCAAAATTCCCTTTCGCGATCTCGAGAACATCAAACCCAAACTCCGTCTTAATGTGCCCGCCCGGATTCTGCTCATAAGTAATGAAATTTCCGTACTCTCGCTGTAGCTTGGGATATACCAGCGGCTCGCCCGGATTCGTTGCAAATCTGTGGCCGTCAACATCGGCCAAGTAATGCGATAACGCACCCAACGCAAACGCCAGCTCGTCTATGTTTTGCGACTCCGACACAAGCGCCACAATGAAATCGCCCGTGCGTACGTAATGCGTTAAATCGCTGAAGCGTTGATTGCCGCGCGGGTAATAGCCCATGTCCTGGATAACAGCGCCACCGTAGGCGTAACTGTGCGCTTCCTTGAGCTGCTCGGATGTCGCACCGGGAAACCTGGCGACGAGAATTGGCTTCAACTCAACGTCCCAAAGTGCGTCTACCAATGCTTCGTGCGCGAATAACGAATAGGAATATGAAGGCGTGATGGGGTTAAGAAAGAAGCATATTGCCGCCAGCACACGAAATCGACTCATGCCCAAAAGAGTAGAGGGCACGGGCTTTAGAAAGTCTCCCGACCATTCGCCCCAAGAGCTGCCCGCGTCGCCTTCAGCTCATCCAGTTCGGTTAGAACGCGTCGCCAATTCTCTTTGTCTTTTTTCGTGTCCAGCAGAGCTTTAAAATTGCTGTAATAGCCGAGAATCTCATCCCCGATCCGAGGCGTCACACCCGAAAATTTGTCTTCCGCCAGCGCATGCAACCAGTATGCGTAAGTATCATCCTGTAAGCGATATTCGCCAGGACGGGCAGCCCGGCCTAAATCAAAATTCGTATTTGCAAGCTGAAGGTTACCGCCAGCGGTATCGCTTAGGCGGCTCCGATAACCCGCCGTTGCTGCTTCGAAACTTCGCATGAAGATCTGCTCGACTTGTGGCGTCGGCATTTTGAAACGAAGCGCTTTGAGAGGACCGATCGGCGGAACTAATTTGAGGAAGAACGCAAGCACATAGTCGCCGAAGGTGGGCCGGTCATATCGCTTGCCCCACTCCCGTTCATAACTTGAGCGCCTCATGATGTACACAAACTCTCGCCGCGTAATACTTGGTCTAATGCGCCGTATCTCGCTCTCTCGCTGCGCCCACGCCACACGGGTAGCCGTAGGGACGGTTTTGCTTACGGCGTGCCGGTAGGACCCAATCGCGCCATCGAAATCCTGAAACATGGTCCCCAAATCAAATCCATATGTGTCGCGAAACGCTCTTTCAAGCACGGGCCGCGCCACGTTGAAACCGATGAAGTCATGGTATGCCTGCGGGGCAAAATTCCCTTTTGCCACTTCGAGCACATCAAAACCAAACTCCGTCTGAAGGTGGACACGCGGCATGTCCTCGTAAGTAATCACGTCCCCAAATTTGCGCCGCAATTTCGGATAGAGCAGGGGTTCCGCAATATTCGTCGCAAGCCGGTGACCGTCGTTGTCGGAAAAGTAATGAGAGAGCGCCCCCAGGGCAAACGCGAGCTCATTCAGATTTTGCGATTCCGATATCAGAGCAATGATGAAATCGCCCGCCAGCGCGTAATGAGTTAAGTCGCTGAAATAACCATTCCCGTGCGGATAAAACCCGATGTCTTGAATGATTGCGCCGCCGTATGCGTAACCGTGCGCCTCTTTCAATTGTTCCGGGGTCGCGCTCGGGAATCGAGCGAGGAGCGTGGGTTTCAACTGCACATCCCAGAGCGCGTCGATCATCGCCTCGTGCGACAAAACCGAGTAGCCTGGAGCCGGCTTAACAGCCAGGAGCGGTAAGCAGACCGCGATCAGCCCGCGAAAGCCTGCCCTTCGTAGTAAGGCCATTCAGATTCCATGTTGACAAACATGCGTGACGAGGATGGAACCAAAAGGAAAAAGCGCGGCGGCTAGGCTTCCGTGCCCAGCCTACCGCGCCGGAACTTCTTCCGAAAAGATTTGTCTACGTTAGCTGTTTGATACTTCGATATTGACCGTTCGAGGCTTTGCCACTTCCTTTTTCGGAAGCGTGATGGTCAGAACGCCATTCTTGTAGTCGGCCTTCACCTTCTCGGGATCGACAGTCTCCGGCAAGCTGAACGCTCTCACGAAAGAGCCATAACCACGCTCGATTCGGTGGAACCCGCGGCCATTTCTCTGTTCATCGAACTTCCGTTCACCTTTCAGCGTCAGCGTCCCATTTTCCATCTGAATTCCGACGTGCTTCGGATCGACATCCGGAACATCCGCCTTCAGAACAAGTTCGTTCTCTGTCTCATAAATGTCCACGGGAGGCGACCACGGTCGGGACGTCTGCTCGCTTAAAAGGCGCGACAAGGAATCCTGGAACAGCCGCAGCCCAGTCGGGAAATCTTCAGTCTCAGTGCTAATTGGGTTGTATCGGGTAATTGGCATCTTCATTCCTCCTATCTAAATCTCGCTATCCAGTCTTGGATACACTTCCACTATATAATATGCGCGGATCTTTGTCAAGAATTCTTATTGCCACTGACTAAGAGCTTCACAGATTCTCACCAGAGCCGTTTTCGATATCTTCCGCATCTTTTGTTGTATGGCAGCGCTAGAAGAAGGCCAGCTCGCACCAGGGATCTCCCTCCCGGCAGACTCAGGAGAGATCTTTCATTTAGAATCACTTAGGGGAAAGAACGTGGTTTTGTACTTCTTTCCCAAAGCCAACACTCCGGGCTGTACCAAGGAATCCTGCGAGTTCCGCGACGCGTCCCGGAAATTCACCAAAGCCAATACGGTGATTGTTGGCATCTCGCCCGATCCCGCCAGTGCGCAAGCCAAGTTCAAGCAGCAATTCGATTTACCGTTTGTCTTGCTAGCCGATGCGGATCACCAGGCGGCCGAAGCGTACGGCGTCTGGAAAGAGAAAAGCATGTACGGGAAGAAGTACATGGGAATCGAGCGGACGACCTTTGTTATCGATCCCCAAGGCACGATTAAGAAAATCTTCCCCAAAGTGAAAGTAGAAGGCCACGCCGAACAGGTCTTAGCCGCCGTAAGCTGAAGAGGTGAGCGATACCCGCCGGTACCCGTCGCGCCCGGTACTCGGCGTGGGCGCCCTCATTCTGGATGCAGGACGCGTCCTGCTGGTCGAGCGCGGCCGAGAACCGCTCGCAGGATGCTGGTCACTTCCTGGCGGTGCAGTTGAAACAGGCGAGCGCCTCGAAGATGCACTCAAGCGCGAAGTGTTTGAGGAGACCGGTCTGCGCGTGAGCCCCGAGGCAATAGCGACCGTCTTTGAGCGCATTATTCCAAATAGCGCCCCGGACAGCGATGCTCCATGCGAGTATCACTACGTACTGATCGATTTCTATTGCAGGATTGAGAGCGGAGAGCTTCGTCCCGGCGACGATTCCCGGCGTGTTGACTGGTTCGAGATCGACTCACTGGAAACTCTCGCGATTACCGAAGGCACGCGCGAGGTGATTCAGGCCTGTCGCGCACACGCAATTACCCAGCCCTTCGTGACTCGTCCCCAGGGGACTTGGCATGCCCTTCAGCAGTGAGTCCCTGCTTCAATTCGGCGAACTGAAAGAGCTCCTTGCAAAATACGCAGGCAGCATCGCCGGCCGAAGCCTTGTGCTCGAACTGGTGCCGCGCAGAGATCGCGCTGCGCTCGAAGCTGATCTGGCCGAAGCCAGCGAGGCCATCGGCTACCTCCGTGAAGTTTCGGGCGCGCAAGAACCCTCGCATGGCGCCGCCATACGGCTGCGCTTCGATCAACTCCGGGACATTGCGCTCTCTCTACGCACGCTTCGTGTCGAAGGCGCTTCTCTCGACGGTCGGCAAATTCTAGACCTGTTTCACACGCTTGCGCTCGCAGGTGAATATCGCGGCATTCTGTTATCAGTTTCGAACCGTTATCCGCGCTTGGCGCATCGCGGCGGCAGTTTGGCGGATCTTCGCGGAATTTCACGCCGCTATCAGCGCGCTTTTCTTCCCGACGGCAGCCTGGCTGACGAGGCGAGCGTCACACTCGGGCGGATCCGGCGCGAGATCGAGCGGCAGCAAAGGAATATTCAAGATTCACTCGCGCGTTTTATGCGGGCTCACCGTGACGACGGCACCCTTCAGGAAGACTTCGTCACCATCCGCGAAGACCGCTACGTGGTTCCGATTGTCGCCGGACAGAAAGGGCGCGTAGACGGCGTTATTCATGGCGCGAGCGGTACCGGCCGCACGCTTTTCGTCGAGCCGCTCGACACAATTGAGCTGAACAATCAACTTGTCAGGCTGCGCGAAGACGAGCTTCGCGAAATCGATCGCATTCTTGCCGAGATCACCGACGCGCTTCGCGAACACAGCCCTGAAATCATGGCCAGCGCTGACACCCTTGCAGAATTCGATTGCATTTTCGCCAAGGCCGGATTCGCGCACGATTACGAAGCAGCGATTCCACGGTTCAGCGACACGCCCCGAAAGCTGAGGCTCCGAGAAGCGCGCCATCCTTTACTCGAAACCGTGCTGCGGAAACAACGCAAACCCATTATTCCGATTTCTTTTGAGCTCGATGAAGATCGCCACTGTTTGCTGATCAGTGGTCCGAACACGGGCGGCAAAACCGTCACTCTAAAGACCGCAGGATTGTTAGCTGTGATGGCGCATGCCGCTATTCCGGTGCCTTGCGCCGAAGCCGAGTTCCCTCTGCTTGAGGACGTGCTCGCCGATATCGGCGACACGCAATCGATCGCTGAAAGCCTTAGCAGTTTTTCCGGACATTTACTACACGTCAAGGAAATGCTTGCGCGCGTCACGCCAGACACTCTGGTGTTGCTCGATGAGCTGGGCCGCGCAACCGACCCTGAAGAAGGAGGCGCGCTTGGCGTCGCGGTCCTCGATCAGTTCCGTCAATCGGGCGCATTCTGTCTCGCTTCAACGCATCTGCTTCCGTTAAAGCTGTACGGCGCGAATACGCCCGGTGTCTTGAACGGCTCCATGGGTTTCAACGAAGCCACTCTGCAGCCCACATACGAGCTGCGCCTCGGTATGCCTGGTAAATCCGCGGGACTCGATATCGCAACCCGCCTCGAGATGCCGGAACCCGTGCTCACGCATGCGCGGCAGGTACTCCCACGAATTCAGGCTGATTTTCAGGAACTGCTCGCGGAGCTGCACCGCCAAGTCGATGAAAATGCTCAGCGCGCCAGGCAGATGGAGGAAGCTACTCGCCGGCTTTCAAAACGTCAGGCTGAGGTAGAGCGCGAAGCTGCTCAACATGAACAGCAACGCCAGAGCGAGTGGGAGAAAAAATCGGAGTCGATCATTGCCGATTTCGAAGCGCGAGCCCAGATCGCGATGGACCGCCTGGCTGAAGCGGCCGAACAGCGCAAAGCGGCCGAGCAGGCACAGCGCATACTCGCCAAAACCAAACGCGAGTTTCGGGAAGAAGCCGCCGAGGCAATCACCTTAGCCAGCGCAAAAGGAGCCGCAGCCGAGCGCCTGCCCATCGAAGAGGGCGCAACGGTGCGTTTGAGGGATGTTCGCGAGCCCGCGACGGTTAGGCGACTGCTCAAAAATGGAATGTTCGAGGTAGAAGCGGGTTTCCTCAAAATGCAGGTCCCCGGCGAAGACATTTTGGAAGTAGTGCCGGCCACCGCAAAGAGCAGACTTCCTAAAAACGTTCGATTCGACGCCGGGCCATCATGGAATTTATTGCAAAGGGAACTCAACATCATCGGCCAGCGCGCCGAAGAAGCAGTCGAACACGTCGATAAGTTCCTGGACTCCGCCGCGCTCGCTTCGGTAAATCGCGTGCGCATCGTTCACGGCCACGGAATGGGAGTGCTGAAGAAAGCAGTCGGTGAATTCCTAGCCTCCAGTCCCCACGTCAGCCGGTTCTACCCTGCCACACAATCAGAAGGGGGTGCCGGAGCAACCATCGTGGAACTGCGGGAGTAAAGCTTTTCCGGGTCAGAGTTTCTTACCTTTTGCCACCTGAGAGCGCTGCAAGAAGGTTTTCGGGTAAGCTCCTCGACCGCACACCTTGAATTCTCGAGCTTCGGCATCAGCCAGAGAAGATCATGCGGCCCAATTCATCACCAAGTCGTCTCACTTCTTCCGGATCAGTGCTCCTCCGGAAGCGCTCGGCGAGATCAAAGAAGTCCTGCCGCTTGCGGCTCTCAACTTCGATTCCATTCTCGATCAGTTCAACCAGCATGCGGTTTGCACTCAGCCGGCGCGCTCTTGCCATAACGCGGACTTTAGTAGCCGTCCCTGACGGCAAAGTGACGCTCTGCCGAACAGCCCGTTTCATTCTAGAGCTCACTTCACCAGTATGCACCAAAATGGTGCACTGAAATCAACCGAAGCCGGACCTTTGGCCCGCCGTCTATCTTTCGCTCCCCTTGCTAAAATCCCGTTGTGCATCGGTTCTTGGCTGGGATGGCCATTTTCGTCGCCGCTCTCGCCGCGGCCGCCAGCAACGTGCCGTCCAACTATCTCGATTCCATCCGCAAATGGCAAAAACATCGCGACGCAGGCCTACGTTCCGAAGATAGCTGGTTGACTCTAGTGGGACTCTTCTGGCTGAAGCCAGGCGATAACACGATCGGCTCGGCCGATTCGAACGACTTCGTTCTGCCGAAATCCGCTCCCGCGCAGCTTGGTAAGCTCCGGCTCAACGGCGACCAAGTCACCTTCGTCAGCGCTGAAGGCGCCTCGCGCGCGCTCTCCTGGAGCGAGGAAAAACCCGACGTCGTTCGCTCCGGCACAGTCTCGTTTTACGTGATCAAGCGTGGAAACCGGTTAGGCATCCGCGCCAAAGATAACGGCAGCGAGGTTCGCAAGAACTTCACGGGACTCAAATATTTCCCGATCAACCCCCAGTTCCGGTTTCAAGCTAAATTAATTTCCGATCCGAAGACGATCCCCATCTTAAACGTGCTCGGCGAAACAGAGCTCCAGCAAAGCCCCGGTATCGTTGAATTCACATACAAAGGGCAGAATTTTCATCTCCGCCCGATCTACGAAGGTCAAACTCTTTTCTTCCTCTTCAAAGATCCGACTAACAAAACGCAGACCTATCAAGCCGGTCGCATGCTGAACACACCGCTTCCCGTGAACGGCACAGTCGATCTCGATTTCAACAAGGCCTACAATCCGCCGTGTACGTTTACGCCATACGCCACTTGCCCGCTGCCGCCCAGCGAGAATCGTTTGCCGATCTCAATCGAAGCAGGCGAACTGCGTTATGGGAAAGGTCATCCGAATAGCCGTTAATTCCCTACCATAGGATCGTGGTTCTAACCGCCGAGCAGTACGATCGCGGCAAGCGCCTCGACGCATTCCTGCATGAACGGTTACCCGAGTACAGCCGTTCACGTCTTCAATCGTGGATTAAAGAGGGCACAGTCGTGCTAGACGGAAAGGCTTCGCGCGCGTCTTACACTCTTCGAGGCGGCGAACAAGTATCCGTAACTCCGGCCATCCGCGCACCGCTAAAAGCCGAACCCGAAAATCTGCCGCTCAAAATTCTTTACGAAGATCCAGATGTAGTCGTCATAGATAAGCCCGCAGGCATGGTGGTTCATGCGGGCGCAGGCCACTCTCAAGGTACGCTTGTCAATGCCCTTCTACATCATTTCGGAGTGCTTTCTTCCGTCAACGGCGATCTGCGCCCCGGCATCGTCCATCGTCTCGATCGCGACACGAGCGGCGTGCTCGTCGTTGCTCGTACGGACCGAGCGCACCAATCATTAGCCGGGCAGTTCCACCACAGGCAGGTAGAAAAAACGTATTTAGCCCTCGTGCATGGACGCATGAAGCAGGCTCAAGGTCGAATCAGCGCACCGATCACGCGTGATCCCGTCCGTCGCACACGTATGAGCGCTCGCTCCCGTTCAGGCCGCACCGCCCTCACCGAGTACCGCGTTCTCGAGCAATTCGCTCGCTTCAGCCTTCTCGAAGTTCGAATCAAAACCGGACGTACCCATCAAATTCGGGTTCACCTTTCAAGCCTCGGGCATCCCATCGTAGGCGACCGGCTCTACGGCGCGCCGGCAAAACCTCCCGGCCTCCCTCCTCTTGAGCGTTTCTTCCTGCATGCTCACAAGCTCGGGTTCCGTTCGCCTTCGACAGGCGATCCCATCCGCATCGAAAGCCCGCTGCCTCCTGAGCTTTCCGCTATTTTGGATTTTCTCCCCACACCCGATCCCAAGCCGGCACAGGTAGAATAAAGTCATCTCAATGAAGTTTCGAGCAGCACCTTCGGTGGGCCTCGCCCTGCTTGCCGCCCTGTTTCTCGTCCCGATTCAGGGTCAGCAAAATCAAACCAATCCGCAATCCTCGCCGCCGGAACAGATCCATCAGCCCGGCGCAATCGTAACCGAAGTCACGCGGGTGAACATGCTGTTCACCGTCACAGACAAGCACGGCCGGTTCGTAACCGATCTCAATAAGAACGATTTCGAAGTATTCGAGAGCAAAAAGCCGCAGGCTATCCTCGAGTTCACCTCCGAAACCGATCTCCCGCTCCGCCTTGCGATCTTGATTGACACCAGCAACAGCATTCGCGAGCGATTCAAATTTCAGCAAGAAGCGGCGACAAATTTCATTAACAGCGTTATGCGCGAGCAGGATAAGGCGATTGTGGTGAGTTTCGATACCGCAGCGGAGCTAGTCGCCGATCTCACCAATGACACAGGCACGCTGGAGAATGCGGTGCGCCGTCTGCGCCCCGGTGGCGGAACGTCACTTTACGACGCCATCTATTTCGCCTGCAAAGAAAAATTGATGCAAGACAAGCCGCTCTACAAATTTCGGCGCGCCATGGTGATCTTGAGCGACGGCGAAGATAACGAGAGCCGCTACAGCCGCGATCAGGCGCTCGAGATGGCGCAGCGTGCCGATACCGTCATCTACACCATCTCGACAAACATCAGCCACATCGAGACCGATGGCGACAAGGTGATGCGCTACTTCGCTCAACAGACCGGAGGCGTTGCCTTCTTCCCTTTTCAAGCCAAGGATCTGAACCAATCCTTTGAAAACATCGCGAACGAGCTGCGCCACCAGTACAACCTGTTCTATCGGCCTGAGCCTCTCAGAACGGATGGCCAGTATCATCCCGTCGAAATCAAGATCAAAGGTCGCAAAGACTTGGTCGTGCGGGCGCGCAAGGGATATTACGCGCGCCGGTCTGCAAATACATAAGAAACAAAACCGCTTCTATTTGTTTTGGCTATACTGACTGGAAAGGATCTCCGAAATGGATGAAAAAGAGCGCAACCGCACCTTAGCCCTCACAATGGGCCAAATCGAAAAGCAATTCGGCAAAGGCTCTATCCTGCGCCTCGGCGCGAAGGAAGCCATCGTTCCCGTGTCGTCCATCTCAACGGGATCGATTTCGGTCGATTACGCGCTTGGCGTCGGCGGATTTCCGCGCGGCCGTATTTGCGAGATCTTCGGTCCTGAGTCATCCGGCAAGACGACGATTGCATTGCAAGTGGTCGCCGAAGCCCAGAAGCAGGGCGGAATGGCGGCTTTCATTGATGTAGAGCACGCGCTCGACCCGGTCTATGCAAAGCAACTAGGCGTGGATGTGGATAATCTCCTGGTTTCTCAGCCCGACTTCGCTGAGCAAGCGCTGGAAATCACGAGTACGCTCATTAGCTCCGGATCTATTGATGTGCTGGTTGTCGATTCCGTCGCGGCTTTGGTACCCAAGGCAGAGCTCGATGGCGAAATGGGCGATACACATATGGGCGTGCAGGCCCGGTTGATGTCGCAGGCAATGCGCAAACTCACCGGCATCGTTTCGAAATCGAATACGTGCCTCATCTTCATCAACCAGATTCGTGAAAAAATCGGCGTGATGTTCGGCAACCCGGAGACCACCACCGGCGGCCGCGCCCTAAAATTCTATTCTTCAATTCGCGTCGATATCCGCCGGATTGCCGCTATCAAGGATGGCGAAGCAGTTACGGGTAGCCGCACTAAAGTAAAGGTCGTGAAAAACAAGGTCGCCCCGCCATTTCGAGAAGCCGAATTCGACATCATTTACGGCGAGGGCATTTCACGTGAAGGCGATCTGCTCGATCTCGGCGCCGCAAACAATATCATTGAGAAGAGCGGCTCCTGGTTCAGTTACAAAGGCGAGCGCATCGGCCAAGGCCGCGAGAACGCGCGCCAATTCTTGAAAGACAATCCCGATATCCGCGCCAAGATCGATACTGAGCTGCGCAAAACTTTGGGCCTGACAAAAGTCTCCGAGCCGCAGCCATCAGCGCCGAATCCCACTCCCATCGATACGGCGAAGCAGAGCGTCGCGGCACGCGGCCGTTAGTTTTCGCAGAGTACGCCAGGATTAGCGTATCTACGGGAAGTCGTGATACGCTAACGGAAAATTCAAGCCTGCTTCGAGATCGGGAGTCTCAGGCGCCTTGATAGTCCATTCAGGGGTGAACACAATGCGAACTCTCACTGTTGTAGCTCTCGCTTTTCTCTTCTGCTTCGCTCAAATTCAAGCACAGGAAGCAACGGGAAAAATCACGGGAACCGTTACCGATCCTAGCGGCAGCGTGGTTCCCGATGCGCGGATCACAGTCACGAATGTGGAAATTGGTATCGACCATCAAACCACCTCCGATCGCAACGGCACATATCAGGCGCTGGATCTTCCAATCGGCCCTTATCGAGTAACAGCAGCGGCAACAGGATTTAAAACCATCGTTGTCGATTCCAAGACTCGGCTTGAGATTAATCAGACATTGCGCATCGACATCACACTCCAAATCGGTCAGGTAAGCAGCGCTATAGAGGTACAAAGCCAACCTTCCATGGTGGAAACGGAGAATCAGACGGTCGGGGCTACAGTCACTGGCCAAGCGATCTACGAGCTCCCGCTAAACGGCCGCGATACGCTTGACCTACTCAAGACCCAGCCCGGTATAACCCCATCGAACCCCGATAACGGGGGCGCCGGCAACTACAGCATAGGCGGCCAGCGAACCGATTCCGTTACGTATCTGCTCGATGGCGGCAACAATACTGCGCTTCTAGCGAATACCGTTGTGGCGGATCCAAATCCGGATGCAGTCGCGGAGTTTCGCGTTTTGGAGAGCGATTACAGCGCAGAATACGGCCGAAATGCGGGCGGCATTGTCAGTGTCGTGACAAAGAGCGGCACTAACCAGCTCCACGGGACGGCTTACGATTACGTCCGCAACAATTTCTTCGACGCGAATCCATTTTTCAACAACGAGCAGAACCTTCCCGTTCCCGTGTTGAAGCGCAATCAGTTCGGAGGGACGCTCGGCGGCCCAATTATTATTCCAAAGGTCTTTAACGGTCGCGACAAGCTCTTCTTCTTTTTCTCGTACGAAGGACAGCGCCAAACTTCAACCGACACTAGCCAAGGCAAAGTCAACACGTTTACTCCCGCCGAAGCAAGCGGCGATTTTGGCCCCGGACCCGTAGCTAACTTCCTGCTCGCGAACCCGCAATACCAGCCCAACCCCGCGCTCGCGGCCCAAGGCATCATCGCTCCCTCGGCCATCAGCCCCGCCGCCCAAGCGTATTTCACGAATAATCTGATTCCAACGTCCCCGGCAGGCTTCCTGTTCCCCCAAGCCATTTCGACTTCAAATTACGATTCGTATCTCGGCCGCTTCGATTACAACATCACATCAAGAGATGTGATTTCCGGAACGTTCAGTTACAAGAACTGGCCCGTTCTCTATCCGTTCACCGAAAATAACGTGGCCGGTTACCCGGTCACCTCGGGTGATATTAGCTATTACGGAACTGTCTCCTACACGCATACCTTCACTCCCAACCTGCTGAATGAATTCCGCGCGACCGCGCAACGTCTCAACCATCAGAGAGATATTCCGGCGGTCAGCCTGCCGACCCCAACGCAACTTGGGTTCAACATCGCTTCGGATAATCCGACCGGTCCGCCCGTCATCTTCTTCGATACCTCCGCTCTCACCGTCGGCCTGGACGGACACGGCCCCACCTACGAGATAGACAACACCTACGCTTATTACGACAATCTTTCGTGGACGAAAGGCAGTCACAACTGGAAGTTTGGCTTCTATTTTTCGCCGTATCAGAACAACACGAGTTATAGCTACTTTACGAACGGCGCCTTCGATTTCTATGGGTCGACGACCGGTTTGGATTTTGCGGATTTCCTCCTCGGCCTACCCGATGACTACTTCCAAAACGGCAAAGCTCCGTCTAACATTCGCTCGCATCAGTACGCCGGGTTTGCCCAGGATGCTTGGAAAGTGACGAGGCGGCTCACCCTGTCGCTTGGCTTGCGCTACGAATACAATCAGCCGAAATACGACACTCAGGGCCGCACCTTCGACTTCATCCCTGGCCTGCAATCGCAGCGTTTCGTGAACGCTCCTCCCGGCCTTGTTTTTCCTGGCGATCCGGGCGCTCCGAAGGGCGTGAATTTCCCCGATTATCACGATTGGGCGCCGCGCTTCGGCTTCGCTTGGGACGTTTTTGGAAACGCGAAAACGAGTATTCGCGGAGGTTGGGGCATCTTCTACGACATTTTGAAAGGCGAGGACAACCTCCAGTTCAACGGGGTCATTCCGTTCTTCGGCGGGGCAACGCTGTACGCCGGCCAAACGCCCACTGGCGCGTTGACCCTGCAGGATCCATACGGATCTTCAGGCGTGCCGGATCCGTTCCCGTCCACGCCACCGAGCAAAGACGTGAGCTTCGCCCAGTATCTTCCGTTCGGTGATCAAGGTATTTATCTGGTGGATCCCAAGCTCAAGACACCGTACGTGTATCAATACAATCTGTCTATCCAGCAGCAACTGCCTTGGAGCATGATGTTCGAAATCGGCTATTTGGGATATTCCGCTCACGGGCTAACCGGGATCGTCGATATCAACCCGATGATTCCCGGCACCGGCACGCGCATCTACAACGCCCCGTACGGCTTCGATGAATTCAGTTATCTAGACGAATTCCAAAACGTTACCCGAGCCAATTACAACGGCATGGAAGTGAAGCTGCGCCGCGAGACCACCTCGGCCGCCGGCTTGGGGAAAATGTTCTTTACAATCGGCTACACGTGGTCGCACGAGATCGACAACGTATCCGGGTACCGCCAGAGAAATTCCACAGTTCCGGCATTCGATCACGAGCTGTTTCGCGCTTCCGGCGACACGGATGTCAGGCAGGTGTTCACGCTGTCCGGCGGTTGGGAGCTGCCGTTCGATCGCCTATGGCAGCAGGGGCCGAAACTCCTCACATCGGGCTGGAGTTTGTATCCCATTTTCACTTGGCGCACCGGATTTCCGCTCGATGTTTTCGCATACTCGCTCTTTACCTCAACTGACGATCCTGGCCCTTCGGGCGCGGGCGACGCCGGGATCGTTCACGCGGATCTTGTCGGAAACGGCGTAACCACTCTGAATCCTTTTACGTACCAGACGCTCACGAATCCGAATAATTCGAACAGCGTATCGTCGGGGAATTACTGGTTCAATCCCGCCAATTTCAGCCAGACGCGGTTGGTGAATGCCGACGACTCCGGCACAATCCTGACGTCCTACCCGTACGGAACTTTGCCGCGCAACTCCTTCCGCGGCCCCGGCGACATCAATCTCGACATTGCCATCTCCAAGCACTTCCGTCCCACCGAGCGGTTGGATATCGAGCTGCGCATGGACGCCTTTGACGCGCTCAACCATGCGAATTTCGCCAATCCCGACACGACCATTACCGATCCGACGTTCGGCCAAATTTCCGCTACCGATCCGTTGAGCCCAGCCCGGATTCTGCAGCTCGCGCTACACTTCGCATTCTGATTCGAGGGGTTGTTCGCGCGCCCCTCGAATTCACAAACAATTTACAATTTGTCCTTCATAGCCGTGCCCTGCTGGTGACACACTCCCGGCAATGGTGCTAAAATCGCGCAAACTACGCTGTTTAGCACACTGTTTTGGGGGTCAAACATGACGAGAATCCACTCACTGCCATTTTCTTTTTTCGTTGCTGCTATTCTTAGCGTCAGCCCGCTTTGGGGCCAAGCCGAGACTTCGCTTCGCGGCGTCATCACCGATCCGAGCGGCGCCTCCGTTCCCATCGCGCAAGTGACGCTCGCAAATCCGGCCACAGGCCTGGAACGCCACAGTTCCAGCAACGCTAAAGGTGAATATGAAATGCTGCAGTTGCCGCCCGGCACATACCGCCTCACCGTGGAAGCATCCGGTTTCAAGAAATACGAAGTGACCGATTTGCAGCTCCAAGTTAACAGTCCCGCCACTGTTAATGCCGCGCTTCAGGTAGGTGGAACGACTGAAACTGTTGAGGTCACCGGCGAAGCCGCATTGTTAAACACCGTCGACGCATCCATCGGTGCCGTAATGACGGAAAACCAAGTGAAGGAGCTGCCCATCGAAGGCCGTGACGTCGCCGCGCTGTACAGTCTTCAGCCCGGCGTCATTTATCTCGGAAACAATCCGAATATCAACCCTGACCAGGATACTCGGAGCGGAGCCGTCAACGGAGCCAGAAGCGACCAGAGCAACATCCTGCTAGATGGCGTCGATTCAAACGATCAAACCCGCGGGTACGCATTTACTTCTGTCTTGCGCATGACGCCCGATTCCATCCAGGAATTTCGCGTGGCGACAACCAACTACGACGCTGAATCCGGGCGCTCGTCAGGCGCGGAAATATCGATCGTCACGAAAAGCGGCACCAACAGTTTTCACGGCTCCGCATACGAATACAACCGCAACACCGCTACCGAAGCAAACGACTATTTCCTGAAGCTCTCCCAGCTTCAGCACGGAGAGCCGAACAAGCCTCTCGAATTTATTCGAAATGTTTTCGGCGCCAGCCTCGGCGGCCCCATTAAGAAAGATCGTGCATTCTTCTTCCTAAATTGGGAATCCCGCCGCGACGCGCAGCAAGAGAGTATATTGCGCGTCGTTCCAAGCCTAACTTTGCGTGAAGGCATTATGCAATATCAAAATGTCGATGGCGGAGTCACGACCCTTTCACCGCAACAACTGGCCGCAATGGACCCGCTAGGTATCGGCCCGAACCCGGTGATGTTGAAGTTCTTTCAAAGCTATCCTCTGCCGAACGACCTCGGAGCCGGAGATGGCCTGAACTACTCCGGCTACCGGTTCGCTGCTCCCATTCACAACAGCTTCAATACCTATATCGCGCGATTCGATTACATGCTCACGCAGGATGGAAAGCACACCCTTTTCTGGCGCGGGAACCTGATGGACGATCAGCAGAATGGCGTGCCGTATTTGCCGGGACAAAGTCCCCTGAAAACAAACGTCGATCACAGCAAGGGTTTTGTGGCAGGTGAGACCGCAATCCTCACCCCCTCAATGGTCAACAATTTCCGTTACGGATTTACGCGCCAAAGTGTGGGCATGGAGGGTAACTCGCAACAGCCCTGGATCCTGTTCCGCGGATTGAATGACAGTACCACGAACCCGGAAACGATCAATAACTTTTACTACACAAATGCCTTTCAGGCTCCGGTGCACAACTTTGTCGATGACCTCTCTTGGAAAAAAGGCACCCATTCCTTCTCGTTTGGCACGAATGTCCGGTTCATTCGCAGTCCCAGTTTTAATTTGACGAATTCGTTTAGTTCTGGAATTACGAACGCTTCCTGGCTTTCAGCGGCAGCCATTGCGAATACAGGAACCTATATGGACCCCGCGGTTTACGGCTATCCGGCAGTCGCGAGCACTTTCGACAACGCATACGATTACCCGCTTATCGCGCTGCTCGGCGCTGTTACGCAAGGAAACGCTGTCTATAACTACACCAAAACCGGCGCCCCCCTGGCGCAAGGCACGCCTATCAAACGTGATTTCGCAGTAGATCAATATGAGTTCTACGCTCAGGATTCCTGGCGGCTGAAGCCGAACTTCACCGTCACTTACGGACTGCGTTACAGCCTCGAATCGCCTCCCTGGGAAGTGAACGGACTCGAAGTCGCTCCTACCATCAATATGACGCAGTTCTTCAATATCCGCGCCTTACATGGGGCCGACGGAATTCCCTCGAACCAGGATCCTAAAATCAGCTACGATCTCGCCGGCAACGGCAAGCCTGGATTTTATCCTTGGCAGACCAAAAATTTCGCTCCGCGCCTGGGAATTGCTTGGGTTCCGGGTGGCGGTCCCTTGGGCTTGGGTCGCTTACTCGGAAAGGACAAAACCTCGATCCGCGCGGGCTTCGGAATTGTCTACGACAATATCGGCGAAGGCCTCATTCATACGTTCGACACGAGCGGTGGAGCTTACGGTCTTTCCACCACGATCACTAACCCCTCGGCTACGCTAACCCTCGTAGACGCGCCGCGGCTAACCAGTTTGAATGCCATTCCCAGCTCTGTGCTCGAGCCCGCGCCCGCTGGAGGTTTTCCCCAAACCCCGCCCCCCAGCGTCGGGCAAATTGTCTGGGGCGTGGATAACGGCCTGAAGATTCCTTACGCCTATCAGCTCGATTTCTCGATTAGCCGGGAATTACCTCACAACATGATTTTCGAGGCCTCCTACGTGGGGCATTTGGCTCATCGATTGCTAACGCAGGAGGATCTCGACATGCCTCTCGACCTAGTCGACACAGCGAGTGGCGTCGACTACTTCAGAGCAGCCACGCGATTTTCGCAGCTCGCGGAAGCCGGTACACCCGTTTCGGCCATCACTCCCTCGTTGGTTGGGCCAACAGCCGCATACTGGGGTGATATTTTCCCGAATCTCCCCGCCCTCGGCGGCTTCCCTGGTTTGACTCCGCTGCAGGCCGCGTATTCGATCATGAGTACATATCTGCATAACGAGACCACCGGCCTGTTCGTGCTCGATTATCCTGGGGTCAGGTGTCCGAACGGCTGCAGCAAATTCGGTCCAAACGCCTTCTATAATCCGCAGTTCGCCTCTCTATATGGCTGGCGCACAATTGGCAATTCGTCCTATAACGCTGCTCAGTTCACGCTTCGCAAGCGCTTCTCACAAGGCGTCCAGTTCGATTTGTATTACACGTTTTCTAAGTCTCTCGATCTCACCTCCGATGCCGAGCGCATTCAGCCGTGGGGTGGGTTGACCAGTAGCCAAATCATCAATTCCTGGGATTACAAGGCTCTTCGAGCCGTTTCAGACTTCGACACTACCCACCAGATCACTGCGAATTTTGTCGCCGAGCTTCCGTTCGGACGGAACAGGCTGATCGCCAGAAATGCAAATGGATGGCTCGACGCAATTATTGGCGGATGGCAGCTCACCGGCATTTACCGATGGACAAGCGGATTCCCGGTGAGCGTCTCAAATGGCGCTACTTGGCCGACCAACTGGCAGTTGAGCGGCGAAGCCATGCCGGTCGGCACTTTGCCGCAAACCGGTACCTTTAAGAACGGCGATGGAATCGTGAACATCTTCCCGGAACCCCAAGGTGCGCTTTCCGATTTCCGGCACGACTATCCGGGCGAATCGGGCGCGCGCAATAATCTGCGAGGCGACGGCATATTCAACATCGATCTGGGCCTGGATAAGCGATGGAAGATGCCTTGGAAGGAAACTCACAGCCTTCAGTTTCGCTGGGAAGTCTTCAACGTCACAAATAGCGTCCGATTCGACGTGCAATCGCTTAGCCTGGCTCTGGACCAGCAGAGGTCTTTCGGCAACTATACCCAGGAGCTCTCGACGCCTCGGGTGATGCAGTTCGCGTTGCGGTACGAGTTTTAACCGAAGCAGCACACCGATAACGGCGCCGATAAGCGACAAACTGAACTTCCTCTACGGTGGTTTGCGACGAATGAGGCGAAATCTGATCACGGAGAGGAGTTGGGAATCAAGCCCAACTCCTCTCCTTCGAGTACAGTCCGCTATTTACATGCGGACGGTGTAGAACTGCACGCCGAATTCAGAAGTGAAAGAATATTGTTGCTCGTGAACGGACTAGCCCCTACTTCCTTCGGAGCGGTCGATGTGTAGTACCAGGCCATTACTCCAACGACCATGTTCGGGTAGGCAGCACCGCCATTCGTTTCGCCTGTCAAGGTCGGCGCTATGCCAAACTTGACGATCCACGGACCACCGATTGCGCCCGCATTCATGTTCGAGCCGATGACCGTGTTATCTGAATAGGACGCGCTGACATAACCATACGAGTCATTGCGCTCCATCAAGCTTCCATTGTCCAGGCCGGCGGCGTATCCGAGCTGTGTGATCTGGGTGAGACCGTTTGTCGTAAAACCGAAGCCGTTATAACCAAACCCGTACCAGCCCACCGCAGTTCCGACATATGCGCCCTTCTGAGTGTTCAGTGTTAGAAGCGCAACGTCGTCCGGACACACACTGGCGGCTACGGCGCAGTTGTCGGTGCCATCCAAGTACGCGCTTTTGACCCAAACGTGAGCGACCGTCCAGGTGCCGAACGGGGCGACTCCATTTCGATAGCCTGGGATGAACTGAAAGTCACTATAGAACTGCTTTTTTCCATAATTAGCCACACAGGCCGCTGCGGTCACAACGATGCCGGGCTTGATCAAAGACGCGGAACAGTAATACGTTGTATTGTTGATGTTCAGATACAACTTGCCCGCCGCCCTATATGGGTACGCCGTGTTGGTGTTCAGGTCCTGTAGGTCTGCTCTCGCCGTCGTGAATGGGTGATTACTCGACCCGGAGTCGTCCCTTCTGACGCCGTCTTCAGCAATTATGCCGTCTTCAGCCTGCACCGGCGCGCCAACGAAAACCGGGCTCTGAATTCCATTTCCCTCGCCACCAGGCGAATATCCAGGCGCAGCAAATGCCGGCGGGGATAGCAAGGCCTGTACCATCATCTGTGTGGTGTCGATTGATACGGGATTGCTGGGAAGTGGCATGGGCTTGGCATTCACAAAATCCACGGTCTCATTGCCTTGGACAGTGAGGACAGTGTTGTCACCTACTCGCGCAACCTGCGCGTTCGCTAAGCCCTGGCCGGTGTATCCGAACGCTGCTAGGGCCAAGATCGCACTCCATGCCCTGCGGTTGAACGCGAACATTGTGCCTGTTGACGTTTTCTCAAACTCAGCGAGAGCCGAGCCGATTGTCTTACTTATGTTTTTCATCATGTGTTTTCCTCTTTCTTTGTTGAATTACGTTCTAACGGAATGAATCGCTATTGCGGTTTTGGAGGATCTCTCGCGGTAATGGGCCGCTAAGGAAGAAGCCAGTCCAATAACTCGCCAGCGTCTGTCTCCTCGGTGTTGCTGTTCAGCACGGCTTGAATTAACGCCTCGCGTGAGGACAATTCCGCATCCTCATCGCGCGTCCGTCGGTGTGAGGCCGCACCAGGAAAATTCCCGGCTTTTTCTTGCGACGAAAAAATTGATTGCAATTCCGCCGTGATGCCGGTGTTGTTCTTTCTTTGTTGCATTGCTAACTACGATCGGTACCGGCGGTAAGAGCAAATAGAGCGCAGGCCGCTTTCTGGCCGTTGTGCGCGGTCTTATCTTAAGAGAGCGAATCGCTCTATTTGCAAGGCTTACTTAGCCGAGCTAACGATCAACCTCCACTCAGGAGGACGACGTTTTGCCCTTGATCCCATCAGCGCGGCCATTTCATTCTGCGCTGAACGCTCGCAAACCTTCATCACGAAAATGGTCGTCTTTAGACGTGTATCCAGTTGAATAAGATGAGAGCCAGCGTGCCCGTTCCGACAACGATCCAAAGTGCGAGTCCCTGAAGAAGCGGACGAAAACCGACGCGCTTGAGCGTATTTTGGTTTAAGCCGGTTCCGATCAGGAAAAGCGTGGCGGTAAGTCCGACCTTGCCCAAGTGATTCAAAGCAGCAAACGTCGAGTTGAATGCCGGTAGCAGACTTTTCAACAAAGCCGCAAGACAGAAGAGCAGGATGAACCGCGGCCACTGAATGGTCGTATTGCTTCTCTCTCCATTTTTCGGTCGCCTCTTCAACAAGGCGGCGACCAGCAGAGAAAGAGGAAGGATCCAAAGAGCGCGCGCCAGCTTGATCGTGGTCCCGATGGCGAGCGCCGTGGGGCCATACCTCGCGGTCGTCCCGACCACGGAGCTAGTATCGTGGATGGCCAGAGCAGACCATAAGCCAAACTGTTCCTGGTTGAGGTGAAATAAGACTCCGATTACTGGAAAGAGAAACAGGGCCACCGAATTAAGAACGAAGATAGTACCGAGAGATACTGCCATTTCTTCCTCATTGGCGTCCGCGATTGGCCCGACGGCGGCGATGGCGCTGCCCCCACAAATAGCAGTGCCAGTGCTGATCAGAAAGGCCGATTTCTTGTCGACACGAATGAGCGAGCCGAGCCCCAGACCCAGCGACATCGCCACGATGATGCTGGCAGCGGTATAAAGAAAACCGGAACGCCCAGCTTGAAGAATGTCCTGCAGGTTCATGCCAAAGCCGAGCGAGACGACGGACACCTGTAGTAGAAATTTCGCAAGTCGCTTGGTTTCGAGATGAAACGGATGTTCGAGGCAAAATCCATAAATAAGTCCGCTAAGGAGAGCAAGCGGCGGCGAAACCAGGCCACTTGCTGTAAGAATAAGCGCGAGGAAAAACAAGTTCTTACTGGTATTGTTTGATTTCACGAACATGGCACTGGCCCCGCTAAGCGAGAAGCCAGTCCAATAACTCTTCGGCGTATCTCTCCTCGGTGTTGCTGCTCAGCACGACTTGAATTAACGCCTCGCGCGAGGACAATTCTGCATCCTTATCGCGCGGTACTCGGTGTGAGGCCGTACCAGGAAAATACCCGGCGTCCTCTTGTGACGAAAAAATTAATTGCAATTCCGCCGTAATGCCAGTGTTGTTCTTTCGTTGTTGCATCGCTAATTACGATCGGTTACCGGGCGGTAAGAGCGAATAGAGCGTGCGGGCCGCTTGGCCGTTGTGCGCGGTCTTATTTTAAGATTGCGAACCGCTCTATTTGCAAGCCTGACTTCGCCGAGCTAACGATCAACCTCCACTCAGGAGGACGACGTTTTGCGCTTCATCCCATCATCGTGGGTTGTTATTCTGCGCTGGCTAGGACGTTCAGATGGGTGCGCGCTTGCTTCGAATATATCGGCCGCGGATCAGAAACCAGCTTGTTCTGGCTCAGCTGCAATAAGCGTTGTGCCTCTCGTCTATCGCCGAGCGCATGTAAACACCAACCAAGCGCGCTTTCGGTTTCGCCAACCTGCCAGGCGGGTATGCGGAATGGTGGAGCGTAAGCCGACGCGAGAGCGTTTCGCAAGATCGGTTCCGCGGCATCAGGTTTTCCTTCTGCCGTGAGAGCTTCCCCCAATCTGACTTCGGCAGTGGTGACCGGAGGATATCCGGGCGGGAGTTTCGTTTTGAAAATCGTGAGAGCTTTGCGCAGCATCGGCTCCGCGCTCGCCGCATCACCCTGGAAGACTCTCGCTTCCGCCAGAGCTATCATTGTCCACGCGGTTTCGGGCGCAGTCTCTCCGCCACGCGCGGCGCGTTGAATTTTGAGTGCGCGCTTGGCCAGTTCTTCTGCTTTCGAATAATGGCCGCTATCAAGTTCGAGCAACGCATATTTTGACAGAATCTTAGCTGTTCTGTATGCATCGATGTTTGGGGGTTGCTGCGCAACAGCGAGGGCCCGTTCAAAATACTGCCCGGCCTCGTTGTATTTCCCCTCTGCCTGAAGCACTCTGGCCCAGCTGCTCAGAATAACTGCCATGTGAGTCTGACCTTGCTTCGACCAGAGTGCGAACGATTCACGAAGCACGGGCTCCGCATTGCGCCAATCTCCCTCATCCAAGAGCACGCCTCCTAGGAGATTCAATGGGTACCCAAGGTCGGGATGGGTGTTGCCTAAAACCCGGCGCTCGGTAGTCAGGCTTTCGCGAAGCTTGGTCTCGGCTGTGAAAAGATTTCCCAAGCGCTGCAGCGCTCCAGCCAGGTTGTGCAAGTCTATCGTGTAGTCGGGGCTATCACTGCCTTCGATGTGCTTGACGATCTCCACGGCCTCGTTGAGAAGCTGGGTCGCCTCCATATACTCGCCCTTTTTTTCAAGAACCAGCGCCAGGTAATTTCGAGCCACACTCCCAAGATTTGTGCTGTGTCGGCTATAAATCCCAAGCGCCTGTCGCAGTTTCGATTCGGCCTCCGTATCCTTACCTTCCAGGTAAAGGCACTCGCCGAGGTCCGTGAGGCTATCGGCAACTACGGTGCTATCGCTACCGAATTTCATCTGCCTGATAGAGAGCGCCTGCCGGAACAGTGGCTCGGCTCGCCCGTACTCGCCCCTCAGTCGAGTGGCGGTTGCGAGGAGCAACAGCGAGTCGGCCGTGAAAGGGTTTTGAAATCCCAACGATTGGGCACGGAGTTTAAAAGAGCGCTCGGCGAGCTTCTGGGCCCGGTCGTAGACGCCGAGCAGCTTATAAGCATGGGCGATGGCGTAAAGCAAGGAGGCTCGAATCACGGGCTCGCCGGCCAATTCCTTGTCGACTCGACTGGCGCCTCGGTCCAGCAGCTCGCGCGCCGTAACCGTTCTTCCGCGCGCTTCCGCCGGTGTTGCAGCCTGAAACATATCCGTAAGGAACGTGGCCTCCCGTTCTGCGCTGAGCCGTTCCTTTTCGGCCCTGACCCGCTCTTCATTCGCCCGCTGGGTCAGTATCGCCATAGCCGCACTGAACCCGGCTAATGACAACGCCAATAGCATCGCTGTGATCGCGGCAAGCTTGTGGCGGGACACAAACTTTCGTGCCCGATACACCCAGCCGTTATCACAAGCGATGACCGGATAACCATTTAGATAACTGGACAGGTCAGCGCCTAAGTCAGCCGCGGAAGAATAGCGCCGTTCCGGCTCTTTTCGCATCGTCATCAACACGATGTGATCTAAATCGCCCTTTAACTCGCGCGCCTCGGAATGTCGACGATCCGGGCTGCGCAACACAACTGCGCTCGGGGGACGCGGATCCACTTCACAGATTTGACGTGCCATTTCAACTGGGTTGCCGGTCTGTTCTGCGAAAGGGTGCTCTCCGGCTAGCAACTCATACAAGAGAACGCCCAGCCCATAAACATCCGTAGCGGTGGTGATTGATTCTCCCGAGAGTTGCTCCGGGCTCGCATATTCCGGAGTCATCAAACGTTCGGTGGGCCGTGTCGTTGACACCATTTGCCAATCGCTGTCGGGATCCAGAAGTTTAGCGATGCCGAAGTCGAGAAGTTTCGGAGTGCCCTCCTCCGTGACGAGAACGTTGGCCGGTTTAATATCCCTGTGAACGACCAAATTCTTATGGGCATACTCCACTGCCGAGCAGACCTGCCGGAATAATTCGAGCTTGGCCTCTATAGAAGGACACTTTTCGCGGCAGTACTCGTCGATCGGCGTTCCGTCTACGTACTCCATCACCAAATATGGCGACCCGTCCGATGTCATTCCTCCATCGAGCAGGCGTGCAATATTCGGATGATTCAGGTTCGCGAGAATCTGGCGCTCACGTTGAAAACGCTGCAACATCGTCTCGCTCTGCCAGACCCCCGCGTGCATCAGCTTGATCGCGACGAACTGCTGATACTGTTCGTCCGCTCGGGCGGCCATGAAAACTCTTCCCATGCCTCCTTCGCCCAGCACACGGAGTAGCACGTAAGGTCCGATGCGCCGGCCTATGAATGTAAGTTCACGGGCCGCCTCCTCCACTGGCGTCTTCAACCAGTCGAGTGGCCTATTATCCTGTGCTAGCAGTCGTTCCACTGCGTTTTGAAGTTCCAGGTCGTCGCCACACGCTTCGTCCAGAAATGCGGCGCGATCCCATGGGTCCACCTCCCACGATTGCTGAAGCAGGCTATCCACCTGCTGCCACTGCGCTGCGCTCATGCTGCACGCGTCACTGGCGTGAGTTCGCTATACAGCCAAGCCTTAGCTGCCCTTAGCTCCCTATAAAGTGTCATGGGCGAGATGTCCAGGACAGCCGCGCACTCATCGTAGGTCAACCCTCCGAAAAAGAGGAGTTCGATGATCCGGGCCTTGCGTGCGTCGTGCTGCGCTAGTCTCCCGAGCGCATTATCCAGGTCCAAAAGATCTGGCGCGCCTTCTCCCGCAACCGCAACCTCCTCATTCAGTGTCACTTTCCTTGGACGGCAACCGCGCTTCAGGCGACCGTGACTCTTCGCGTGGTCTATCAGAATGTGCCGCATCGCACATGCGGCCGCTCCCAGGAACTTAAGCTTGTCGTGCCATTCCGTTTGACCGGTCGCAAGCTTAAGGTACATCTCATGAACCAGAGCCGTCGGACGCAAAGTGTGTCCCGGCCTTTGATTGAGAAGATAACGGGAGGCGAGTCGACGGAGCTCCTTGTAGACGGTGGGCATCATGTCGTCCACTGTTAGCTTGCTTTCAGTCGATGAATCCTGCATAAATTTCCTACCCTGAACCGAGATGTTTCGCGCCAAGTCTGCGATGCAATTTCTCGCCCTACTTGGGAGCGGTTGAACGACGGGGCGTGCAGAAACGGCTTTTCCCGTACGTTCACACTAATTAAGTAAGCGAAACTTTTTGGCCGAGACCGTCATGTCCAAGGAAGAAACACGGGGAGGCCACCGGCTAAATTAGTCAGTGTACGGGGCGTAGCACATGGGATTAGCCCTTTCAACTCAGAAAGCAAACTTGATCCCGAATTGCAGTGTTCTCGGACGATGGGCATCCACGGGATGCAGAAACGAGTTCCCAGTTAAGCAATCAACGCCGTCGCCTCCCGCGGCAGAGTAGTTCGCACCGGGCCCGCCGTAGCAATTGACGGTGTTATTCGCTCGGTTGCCGAGAATCGAATCGTAAATCCGGAATTGAGTGTGGTTGAAAAGATTAAACGCTTCGAGACGGAACTCTAAATTCCGGCTCTCCTTGATTCTTATGTCCTTGAGCAAGGCCATGTCGAAATTCCAACGTCCTGGGTTGTTCAAAACATTCCGGCCTGCGTCGCCGAAAGTGAGGCCGCGCGGCGCTACGAAAGCGCCTGGATTCAGGAGCAGAGGACCGAAACTCTTTCCGTTGTCTCCACCTTGCGGTATGGGTCCATTCGCGCCACCGACCCTGTCCGGATACGAACCCATGGCCAAATAGTTGGCCACGCCTGCATTGTCCGGGACCGATGCGCCATCCGAGCCTCCCGCATTGTAAACACTGAACGGAGTACCGGATTGATAGATCGTGATTCCCGACAACTGCCAACCGGATAGCGGACCAGTCGGCTGTTGCCGTTTGCCGGTGAACAGCCGCTGAAGCGGAACTTGGTACACATAGCTGATGCTCAAAAGTTGTCGCTCGTCGAAATTGGAGCTCGCCCAGTTAGATCGCAAATCGTAAGAATTAATGGTGGGGTCGAACCGGTCCGATGCGTCATCGAGCGAATGACTATAGGTGTACGAGATTCCCAGCGTAAGAGGGCCTTCGGTGCGGCGGACCGTAGCTTGAAAAGCGTTATAGGATGAGTTCGCAATATTGTCGAGCGAGACAATCTGGCCTAACCCGAGGTACGGTCGAAAGCTGTCCGGAACCGGCAGCGCGCCCGGGCTCACCTGCCCGAAGCACGCAGCTTCTAGATTTGTAAATGCCGGATTCCCCTGTGCGACAACAGCCCCGTTCGTCAGTACGAAGCCGAGATTACCGTTATTGAATTGCTGAACAGTACAATCGCCCGCGAAATTTGCGCTGCCCGGAGGCGCCGTCAAATTCAGCAGAGGCATAAACGGCTGGCCAGGTCCGTACGGATTCTCAGACGCAGGCACAGGCGGCAACTGATTTATTTGACGCTCTGCAGTGAGATGTGTTCCTTTACTACCGACGTACGCAAATGTCGCGACCATCCCCTTTGGCAATTCCCGCTGCACACTCACGCTCCATTGCTGAACATAGGGCCACACGGCTTTAGTCGGAATGCTGGTGACATTCAACGGGAAAGAGGGCGATGCCACGTTGCACGTATTGAAATTGGCTCCTCCGATGCAGCTATAACTGAACGGGTAGTTCTGAGTCATATCGAGAGCCAGCGGAGCGCTGCCTTCCAAAGAGCCGGTATTGGCTTCGTTACCAGTGCCGTGCTCAAAGAAAATTCCATAGCCGCCGCGAATCGCCGTTTTACCGTTTCCAAACGGGTCCCACGCAAAGCCCACGCGCGGGGCCGGATTAAACAGATGTCCTTGCATACAGCTTGAAGGGACGCCATTAAAACCGCAGCGCACCAGACCGTTCGTGATGTGCGGATCTAGATTGTTCACATCAAGCGGAATCGGCGTGTAGTTTCCGAACTGATCTACCGAGCCGAGTATCAACTGGCCCGTCGGCCCGTAGATTCCAACTTGACTTCCGAGAGCCTGATTAAAGGCGCTCGGAACCCAGTTGTAAACATTGTTGTTCGTTTCGTGATAGGTCCCGAATAAGCTGATCCGCACACCGAGATTTAACGTGAAGCGCGGCGTCACTTTCCAATCATCCTGAAAGTAAGGCTCTGCGGTTTGATAGCGCTGGTGATACGTCAACTGGGCACTATCCTGCCGGTAGCTTCTGATGCTACCGACGCCCAGCAGGAAATCCGCAAATGCGTTGCCGGTTGACCCGATACCTACATTAGTGAACGTCAGCAGCCCCTGCACATCGCCAGTCGCCGATCCGCTCACCGAGTTCGTCTGGTCGCGCTGATAAAAGATGAACTGCGAACCGAATTGCATGAAATGTGTTCCGGCCTGCTTGCTCATCGTGTCGCCGAAGCTGTACGTCGGGTTATCGTGTGTCCACGGCATGTACGCAGGATCCACCGCGAAACCGTTCCCGCCGTACTCCCGGTTGTTTCCGCTGATCACCACTCCCGGCACCTTTCCGCCAAATCCGTTGTTGAAGAGATAGCCCATTGGGCATTCAAGATTTCCGTTTTGATCCGGCCCGCACGGAGCATCGAGAGCAGCCGGTCGCTGATAGGTTGCACCCGGACCATTCGTGTCTGTAAGAGTAATTGTAGAGTTCGTATAAGCGAATAGAAACTCGTTCAGAAGAGTCGGCGATAAAGTGGTTGTGTAACGCGCCACCAAGCTGAGCCCCGGTCCAACGAAATTGTTTTCAATTGTAGGAAAGCTGTTCTGGACGATTCCAAACTGTGGCGTGGCAGTCACGGTATCCCAGGCATCATGCGCAAAGCGAAACATGAACCGGTTCTTCTCATTGAAGTAGTGATCAATCCGGAAGAGCTCTTCGCGCCAGTGCGTAGGCGGAGAGACCGTTGTGGCATAGCAGGACTGGGTAATCGAATTGCAGCCTGCGGTCGCATTTGGCGCGGGGATAATTCCGGTGCCAAGAATTGCCAGCGCATTCCGGTCTAACGATATTCCGGATGATGTTAGCTGATTGTTCTGATAAGGCACGATGAGCGAGGCAAATCCATTGCCGAAACCAGGGCAATCGGGATATTTGGATCGCGGGAATCCATTTGCATAGGCTGAGGAATTTACGGCTGGACAAACGTCGCTGAAATCACCCTGGCGCTCTGCTAGAGAAGGGACCGCCTGGTTAAATTCAAACGGCGATTTTTCGAATCGATATTCTTCCGAGAAAAAAAAGAATGTTTTGTCTCTCTTGGCGTTGTAGTGATTCGGGATGTATATTGGCCCGCCGAGAGTAAATCCGGCATCGTTCCTGCGATAGAGCGGCGCTCCTTTAGTCTCGTCGAAAAAGTTGCGAGCATTCAAGTGCTCATTACGGCCGAAATAGTATAAGTTGCCGTGAAACTGCTCAGTACCGGCCTTCGTGGTCACAAGCACGGTTCCCGAAGCTGTTCTGCCATACATCGCGCCGTAGTTCGACGTGAGGACCTTCACTTCCTGAATGGCGTCGAGGCTTGGATATACGATGAGCGTGTTCACAGCGCCATTGAAGCCCACGTTCAACAGGTCCGAACCATCCATGTCGAAGGTGTTGTACTCCACTCGCCCGCCATTGACGCTGTAAGCCGCGCTGCCAAGCACGCCGACTTTCGCTTCGTCCTGACCAGTCTGATTGCTCACTCCGGGAGCCAGTGTAATGAACTGGGTGAAATTGCGGCCATTTAGCCCAAGGCTCACAATCTCCTTGCGCGTAATCGTTCCGGAAAGAACGGCATTTTCGGTTTCCACTTGGGCAACGGTTTGTCCTTCCACCGTTGTCGTGCTGGTAGTCGTTGCCGGTTCCAGCACGACGTCCAAGCGCATCGTTTGTCCCGCCGTGACGGTGACATTCTCTGCTTGAAAATCCTTGAATCCAGGCGAGGACACGACCAGCCTGTAGGCGCCGGCAGAGAGCCCCAGAACCGAATACTCTCCGTGATCATTCGAAACCGATCTTTGCTTCACCCCGGCGTTGTTTTCTAGAGTCACTATTGCTCCCGGGAAAACGGCTCCGCTCTTGTCGGTAACGGTGCCTGCTATCCCTGTGCTGACTGTCGACTCCTGCGCAAAGCCGCATAACACTGCGGCTATAAGCAAGAAAAGACTCGCGGCAATCTTCAACTTGGCTTACCTCTCTAACTCGAAGTCAAGTGCGCACACTTACACACCGAACTGCTTCGTGGGGATCGTCCGGGGGAGATACACGAACTCCCAATGACTTTCCTATATTCATTGAGCATTGTTAAAGAATGATGAAGAATGTGTGAGGAAGAATTACGAACTGTCTACCGCTGAGCTCTGCGCGCTTGGTCTTTGATCCAGTCAAAAAACCTATCCCCGCTCGAGCTTCGATAGGCCCGAAGCGCTTCAGCTTCCGGAACGAAAACAGCTTGAGAAGACAGACTTTTTTCGAGGCGGACTTGCGCCGCTTTTGGCGTGGACAACCCCGAGTATAGGTATTGAAGACGCACCGGGATTTTCAGCTTTGAAAGCCATTCAACGGGATCTAAGCGTTCGACTTTCTTCAAGAAATCAGATTTCAAATAGTCCGCTCGCTCCTGATCCGGCACAACGCTCGATTTTGCAAGCCAATCCGGCCAATCTCCCCATAGATTGAGTAAGTCGATCGCTTTGATACGCGAGTCGCCGGCAGCAGCGAGGACAGCGATTGCTGCGCCCGATCCTTCGCCGAACATGCCGACGCAATTCATGTCGACATCGCCCCGCATGTCGAGATAATTCAAAATCATCTCCACATCGTGCACGCTACTGCCTATAGACTCCTGAAGTTCGCTCACAAACCACTCCTTTATCGGACGGTCATGATAACGTTGCCCTGTAAGAGCAGAGACAAATCCAACCGCCGCAAATCCGTTCTTCGCAAGCAGCTTGCAAAAGTCTTCATTTTGAAAGCGATCAGTCTCGGATGGGAAACCATAAAGGTAGAGAATGACAGGCGCTTTCTGCACCTGCTTCGGAAGAATCACGTAGAGATCAATGGGATCTCCTGCACGCCACTCAACTCTGATCAATTCACGAGTGAAGTCCGGGTAATCGTCTCGTTCGCCTAACAGCGGCGGCTGTGCCTTGAGCGTACTGCCCGCGAGAGTGATCGAGCTCCAATCCTCGTTTCGCGCTACTCCCTGAGCGAAGCCGGCAGATGCTGTCGACAGCAGCAGGAACAGAACTGCGAACCCGGTGAATCTCTGCATCGACAAAAAAGGGGAGGCAGGTCGCCTTATCGGCGGTCTGCCTCCGGTGTGAGATAAGCCAAGTGGGTGATTACTGGTGACAGTTGAGAACGCCGGGAGGAGGCCCAACGTGCTCGATACATCCGCCCACATCGCCGCCAGACTCTTTCTGACCCCCGAGCCCGTTATTCGGGGCCACTCCGGACTGTGTGTAGTGCGACCGGTAGAGCTTTAGTCCCGGATCGCCTCCAACGGCCGCAAACGGCACCCAGTCAGGGACAGTGCTGTTGATGTTTTCCTGCATCGCTGTGACTAGCGCCTGAGTGTTCGTCAGGTTCGCGCCCGCGGAATCTGTTACGACCCGCAGAACAGACCACGAGCGATATGTCCCGCCGCGCAGATTTGGAAAGCTCGAGCCGGGCGTGACTGGGCACGGCGCCGTGCATGTTGGCAGCTCGCCATTCGTATAGCTGTGCTGAATGGGATCCACTCCGTTCAATGTTACGTAACCATAGCTCGGGGTACCTGCAATCTTGGAAAAGTTGCCGTATCCGAAGAATGCATAACCAATGGAATCGGCTGTATTTAAAACAGCAGTATTGACCACTTCGCCAGTGCCGATAGCGCGCTCGCGCGAGCCGCCGCCTGCGTTGCACGGCTTATTCAGTGGGTTATTGTCACCGCCCGCGGGAGGATCGACACCCACTTCCTGGGAATTATTGGGAGTTGAACGCAGCCGGAAATTTGTGAACTCGGTGGTGTTCATCGTTCCCGATAGAGGCTCGCGCAAAATCACTTTCACTGGCACGTTCGGAGCACCACTGCCGAACTCCACGCCGTTACACTCGGTTCCGTTATAGAGATCCTGCACATTTGCGAGCTCAATGTTTTTCACAGCGCCATTACCGAGCCCGTGGGAATTTGTGCGATTAATGATAAACACGATCGGAGAAGCGCCCACCGAAATGGTTGTGTAAGCCTTGACCGGTTGTCCTGTAAAAGGATCAGATCCACTGATGTTGAACGCGACCGGATTGGCTACGGCTTTTGAAAAGGCGCTGAAAATCTGAGTTCCGATCAATTGATTAGCGCTGGTGCCGTATCCCAGGCCGCTATAAGTAGAGGTGTCCAGTGGGCTAACAGCGCGCGATTGCGCGAATTTTGCATCTTCGGGACGAATATCAGTGAATGCCGTCGTAACGGAAGCATTATTGATAGCGTTGTAAACCGCTGCCGGAAGAGCAGCAGCATCGCTGCCCCACAAACTTGATGAGATCAATTGCTGTCCTGCAGTCGACTCAGTTAAAGAAGATACTTGCAGTTGCACCCTTGGCGATGCGAAAAACGATCGATTCCCAACGACTGAATCGACCGAAAGGTAGCCCCAAACTTTGCTTTGATCCGCGCTCCAAACAACCCACAGATTTCCTCCCTCGGGGAGGATGGAGGCGCTGCGGAGATCGTGAAGCTGAGCGCAGTTAGTAGATCCGGTCGAAGGGCATTTCCCTTTGACCGTGTAGTGCTGGGCGCCGCTTCCCGCTAGTTGCTTCCAGGCCCCGATTGCGGCGGTCTGCCACATGGCTGAAGATCCCGCTCCGAGAACCTCAACCGTCGTCGCGCTGGCTAACGGCGTAACAGCGAGCGCTGCCAGCGCACTTGCGAATACCAAACTAAAGTTTTTCATCTGCATTTTCCTTTCCAATAAATTTCTTGGTCCAATCCCTTTCTTTCGCTCTACCGTTCGAAAAACCAAACGTAGCCGCGATCGTTGCCGTTGTGGACACCGCCACCAGCCACCCCAGCCCGGCTAATGCCGTTCGCAGATTGGAGATCCCAACCCGAGTTGGCGGGCAGATACTTGTTCAGGTCCACCATTCCCGTCTTTTTCGTCCACCCGAACGCGTGAACGTCCGCGTCACCCGTGGTGTTCGAAAATCCCACCACGATCTCGCATCCAATCACTGCTGTCGCCTCGGCGAAAGAACCGCCAAGCGTTCCGATGTCAGTCATTTTTCCGTTCGAATAGACAAATGCGTGAGTGCTGCTAGTGGTTGGATTGGCCGATGTGGTTGAGAATCCTACGACAGTTCCGCACTCATCAATCGCATTGGCCTGGGCGAACGATCCGCCAAGCGTTCCAAGATCGTGGATGTTGTGGCTTGTGTCCCACAGAACGGCATCCGAAATAGGCGCGCCGAACTGATCGGTTTGGCCTGTTTCGGACGTGCCGGAAACTCGGCCTTTTCCATCTATACCCCAGGCCTGACTGTTAGTCCCGCCCTTTAATGCGCCGAGATCCGCGAGCTGCCCGGTAATCGGATCCGAATAAAACGCGTGAGTCGTTGCTTCGTCCGATAACAACGAGAAGCCCACCGCGACACCGTCACCATTCAGAGCATTGCCCTGCGAGCTGCTTCCGCCGAGCGTACCGAGGTCCTTCATTTCGCCATCTGAATAAACAAACGCATGCTGGACAATGCCGTAGACGGGATCGGCAAAGTCAGACGTCCCCACCACGACGTTGGAATGATTGATCCCGGCGGCCGAACTGTTGCTTCCACCACTGAGTGTTCCAAGATCGATTAAGCCTGTCTTCTGTTTCTCCTTTGCAAAAGCGTGATAAGCTGCATCGCCGGTAATCGCTGCCGATCCCACCACGACGCCTTCAGAATTAATTCCATTCGCAACGCTGGAGCTCCCTCCTAAAGTCCCCAAGTCTTCGGGGCCGTTGTTACTCGCGCCTGCTCGTTGCGCCATGAGGAGTGGGCTCAAAACTAAAGCAGTGGCTAGGGTCACCGCTAAGCTGCCAAATTTTTCCATGTCACATTGCCTCCGTGTGTTTTCCTGCCGGACTCCAGTCCGTGATGCAGGTTAGGCCCGGTAAATGATGGCGCGATGAGAACGCGATGAATGTTCTGTAAATCGGCTGTTGCCCAGTCTTGGTCTTGCGAGCGGCCTGCGGAATTTAGATCGTCATCAAGATGTCATCTGCTCGTGACAAAAATTGAATAACGTAAGGTGACTTTTAAAGTCATCGATCGAACTCAAAAACAAAATTAGAAGGAGTTCTCATGACGCAGCTAAAGATAACGTCAGCCAGTTCGCTCTTTGCCACAAAATCCGTAGCGAAGCATCTTGCTCTCGTTTTCCTCGGCGGCATCCTTTCGGGGTTAACTCTCTTTGCCCAAGGACCGACCAGCTTCGGCGCACAGGCTGGCGACATTCGTGTGAACGGCGATTTCGATGCAGATGGGCTGGTCGATGAGGCCTTCTGGCGGCCCACCACGGGCGTTTGGTATGTCGATCCGACCAGCAGCCCAGGTGCGCCGACCAGCGTGCCGTGGGGTAATCCCGGCGACGTTCCGGTGGCAGGCAATTACGATAACCCCGCCCAAACAGATTACGCGGTATGGCGGCCCTCGAACGGCACATGGTACGTCCTTTCAACCACCTCGGGAACTCAGCTACCAGCCGTGCAATGGGGAGCGGCGGGGGACATCCCGGTACCGGGTGACTACGACGGCGACGGACTGACAGATTACGCCGTCTGGCGTCCTTCGAACGGCACTTGGTACGTCATTCCCAGCAGCAATCCATCCATGCCAATAACCTTCCAGTGGGGTTCGCCGGGGGACATTCCCGTGCCGGGCGATTACAACGGTGATGGCCAAATCGACTACGCCGTTTATCGACCCTCAGAGGGAAATTGGTACGTCACTTTGAGCGGAACAGCCGGCGCCCCGAACACATCCTCGCCCATCGTTCAACAATGGGGCGCGCCGGGAGATGTTCCTATTGGGGCGTTTGATTTCGACGGAGATTCTATAGCGGACTTCGTGATCTGGCGGTCGTCCGATCAATTGTTGTACATTATCCCGAGTTCAAGTCCCACCACATTCTATACGCTCCAATGCAGTTCCCCCACTTCTCTTGTCGCGTTTGCGCCACTGTTGCAAGTGTCCAACCTTGGTATCACAGATGCAGTTTGGGTTCGGGTGGATGGCGATTACGACGGTGATGGGATTCAAGATTTTGCTCTCTGGAGCCTGACTGCTGGGAACACCGGGGAACCTGCGAACGCCGGCATTTGGTATATCGTTTTAAGCAGTGCTCCAGGCCAACCGATTACGCAGCCTTGGGGCTTGCCCGGCGACGTGCCCGTTTCCGGCGATTATGACGGGGACGGGAAAACCGATCTCGCCATTTGGCGTCCTGCTGATGGCACCTGGTACATAATTCCAAGCAGCAATCCTGGGAGTCCCTTTGGTCAGCCCTGGGGAGCTTCCGGAGATATTCCTGTTACTGGCCACTACAGCGGAAGCACAAGCTCCACAACTGGACTCCCGCTTGCTGATTACGCCATCTGGCGCCCCGCCGATGGCACATGGTACGTGCTTCCAAACAACAGCACGACCCCAATCACCTGGCAGTGGGGAGCTAGCGGCGATATTCCAGTCCCGGGCGATTACGATGGCGACGGCAAGTCCGATTTCGCAGTATGGCGGTCAGGGACCGGAACTTGGTACGTCACCCCGAGCAGTAATCCCAACGCGCCAATAACCGTCCAGTGGGGAGCTTTTGGCGATGTTCCCGTTACCGGAGACTTTCTCGGGGACGGCGTAGCCAGCTACGACATCTGGCGGCCTTCAGCGGCTTCATACTGGATGAGCCTTGACGGCACCGCGGCAGGTTATCAAGAATCGGCGCTCCCCATCAATCCGATTGTTTTTCAACTCTCGCCACCGGCGCACTAGAGCTTTTCCACGCGGGCGATGCGGTCTCCGCCTGCCGGCATGTTCTCGATGAGCAGAGCGCACGGTCGTAAAGAATGCGCTATGTAGTGCTCGCGTGTGATTACGATGGCACATTGGCGACCGACGGCCGCGTCGAAGGCGAGACCGTTCGCGCGCTCGAGCGCCTCGCTCACTCTGGCCGCAAACTGATCCTAGTCACCGGACGAGAACTGCCGGATTTAGAATCCGTATTCTCTCGGTTGGATCTCTTTGAGCGTGTCGTCGCGGAGAACGGCGCGTTACTCTACAATCCGGCTACGCGCGAAAAGCGAACCCTCGCTCCGCGCCCGCCGGAGCGTTTCATGGACGATCTTCGAAAGCGTGGAATCTCGAACATGAGCGCCGGCGAAGTGATCGTCGCGACCTGGCGGCCTCATGAACGGAAGGTGATGGAAGCCATTCGAGATTTCGGACTGGAGCTCCAAATCATCTTCAACAAAGACGCGGTCATGATCCTGCCGTCTGGCGTCAACAAAATGACCGGGCTGGGTGAGGCGCTTCAGGAGCTCAAGCTGTCCCGCCATAATGCCGTGGGCATTGGAGACGCAGAAAATGACCATGCCTTTCTCGAGAGCTGCGAATGCTCGGTTGCTGTGGCGAATGCTATTCCGTCCTTGAAGGAAAAAGCTTCGCTGGTGACGAAAGGTGCCCGCGGCGCTGGAGTGGTGGAGCTAATTAACAAGCTGGTCCAGAACGATCTTTCGGATTTGCATACGGCTGCCGACGAAAACGGTCTGCTTCTCGGCAAGACGGACGAAGGCAACGTTACTTTCTCGTATCAAGGCCGCAACATCCTTGTCTGCGGCCAATCCGGAAGCGGTAAGTCGACCCTAGTCACCGGACTATTGGAGCGGATCAGCGCTGCCGAATACCAAATCTGCCTCATCGACCCCGAAGGCGACTACGAAAACCTGCCGGGCTTTCGAACCATTGGTAATGAGAAGCATGCGCCGTACGTGAACGAAATCGTTCAAGTCCTCGAGGAACCCCAAACGCAGGTTGTGATCAACCTGGTGGCAGTATCGGCCGCGGACCGGCCCGACTGCTTCAGCTCGGTAATGACAACCCTCCAGGAGCTGTGCGTGCGAACGGGCCGACCGCACTGGCTCGTAATTGATGAAGCGCACCATGTTCTCCCTTCCGAGTGGGCGCCCGCCTCCTCGGAGCTGGCGGGAGAACTCAGTAGCTTTATGTTGATCACCGTCCATCCCGGGCATGTATCATCACTCGCTTTGAAGAAAGTGGACACCGTCATTGTGGTGGGACGCGAACCCGCGAAAACTCTGGCCGAATTCGCCATGAAGGCCGAGAAAGAGGTCCCGCGCGCTCCGGAACGCGATCTCGATCGTGGAGAGGCCTTGCTCTGGTTCCGCGATGGGAACAGGCTGCTGCCAGTTGTAAAAGTAGAACCTTCACGAACGCAACACGACCGTCACAAGCGCAAATACGCCGAAGGAGAGCTTGAGCCGGAGCGCGTGTTTCATTTCCGCGGCCCAGAAGGCAAGCTTGATTTGCGCGCGCAGAACCTCAACTTATTTGTTCAGCTTGCAAAGGGCGTGGACACCGATACATGGATGTTTCACCTCAAGCGGGGCGACTACTCAAATTGGCTCCGCCACTGCCTGAAGGACACCGAGCTGGCAGAGGAGATAGAGCGCATCGAGCAAGATCAAGAACTGCCCGAAAAAGAGAGCCGGGAGCGCGTCACGCAGGCGATTTCGCGAAAGTACACCGCGCCGGCTTAGCGAAGCGTAGAACCGGGAACATATTCTGTCACCGCTTTGCGCTTCCATGCTACGCAATAGCCGCGCCGGCTTGTAACGGCTTCAATCTCTCGAGTCTCATGAGCAAATCGTTGATAGACTCGCACGATGCGCTAACCGCGGCATTATGAGCAATCCTCGTCGCCGCCGTGAAAACGAGTAGGTCGATGATATCCCGCAAAAGATGCGAGTACTCCTGATTCAGAACGTCGAAGACCTCCTCGGGATAATCGGAAGCCGCGTCCACTAACCGCGCCAAATGATCTTGGACGGACCAGAAACGATCCAATACCTCTGGTCGGGCAATTCTTTGGCGGAAGACGTCGCGAACGTTTGTAGTGGCCACGCTTGCCTCGTGACAAAGATACTGGACGGCTGCTCGATCCATAATGATTTGCTCCTGGCCTCCCCTAAGCACCGCTTGCTATCGCCGAGGAATGAACTTTCAGATCTTACAACACTCTAGTCAGCTCGCGGAAATGGGCCACCGGCTGTCGCCATAATGCGCGTTTCTTCTCTTACTCACGCGTTCGTCATTCTATTGCAACAGCAGCAAAGTAATCACGGGTCATGCACAAAACTTTCAAGGCATGCACCGTGTGGGCCCTCCCGGTTTGCTTGCTCTTTTCCGGTGTTGTTCCTCTCTCGAGGGCCGAGCAGAGCGCCGATACTGCCACGCCCATTAAACACCTCGTGGTTATATTCCAGGAGAATGTTTCGTTCGATCACTATTTCGCGACGTACCCGTTCGCAAAGAATCCCTCGGGTGAGCCGAAATTCTGGCCCCGGCAGGTGACTAATTTGCCGGCGGTTAACGGACTGAACGGCGGTTTACTCTATCACAATCCAAACTCTACGCAGCCCTTTCGACTGGATAGGTCGCAGAATTACACGTGCGATCAGGACCATGGTTATACCGCCGAGCAAAAGGCCTTCGATATGGGCCTTATGGACAAGTTCCCGGAGAATACTGGAGCCGGAGGTCCCGGATGTCCGGACTACGGGAAAGGCACGGGGCTGGTTATGGGCTATTACGATGGCAACACCGTAACAGCCCTTTGGAACTACGCTCAATACTTTGCCCTTAACGACAACTCGTATGGCACGAACTTTGGTCCGTCTACAGTCGGCGCGTTGAATCTGATTTCAGGCTCAACAGCAACCGTCGATTTCTCTCATACAACCGGCAACATTTCAGGCGATGTGGCGGACAAGGCTGTCACCGACGATCCGGATCCATACTATGACGACTGCGGCAGCCCGGAGCAGTTGGCAATCCTCGGTAAGAATATCGGCGACCTGCTCAATGCCGCGGACCTGACATGGGGATGGTTCCAGGGCGGATTCGCTCCTTCATCAACATCGAACGGTAAGGCTGTGTGCGCCTCGAAGACTCCCAACCTCGGCGGCGTGCTGCAAACCGATTACAGCGCGCATCACGAGCCGTTCGAGTATTACAAACAAACAGCCAACATTCACCACCTGCCGCCAAGTTGCACATCAAAAATCGGCTACTCGGATCAGGCGAACCATCAATACGACCTCACAGACTTCTTCAAGGCGGTCGACTCGCACAATATGCCCGCCGTGAGCTTTCTGAAAGCGAAGCGCTCTCAAGACGGACACGCCGGCTATTCCTCGCCGCTCGACGAGCAGATTTTCTTGGTCAACACAATCAACCATCTTGAAAAGACGCCCGAATGGAACAGTACCGCGGTCGTGATTCTGTACGACGATTCCGACGGCTGGTACGACCATCAAATGGGCCCTATCGTGAATCAATCCGCCACATCGCAAGATGCCTTGACGGGTCCGAACAGTTGCGGCACCGCTGCGGATCCCTTGGGCGGCTTTCAAGGCCGGTGTGGGTACGGGCCTCGCTTGCCGCTGCTGGTTATTTCGCCATGGGCCAAGTCTAACTTTGTCGATAGCGCCACGACGGACCAAGCGTCGGTTATTCGCTTCGTCGAAGATAACTGGTTAAAGGGCGAGCGGATCGGTGAAGGCTCGACGGACGCGATTGCCGGTTCCCTCATGAACATGTTTCAGTTCAACCACGAGCTTCCGACTCTGATACTGGATCCTCACACGGGCGAAATTGCTAAGTAGGGCTAGGCATGCCCAGCCCGTGAGCCCGTTTTCACGGATTTGCTTCTTTTGCTACGCTGAAATTTAGAGAGCAGGCCGGATGTTACCCTGCTCTCTTTGTGTACTCCAATGGAACGTGAAGATACAAACAACGGTGTTGCGACTGAAGAACTCCAGCCGGTTTCTGAACCCGCCGGCGAAGCGTCCGAGCAGCGCGAAGCTTCAGCGGAAATCGCCAAATTGACCGCTGAGCGTGACCGTCTATCGAGAGAAAAAGCCGAACTACAAGATCTGCTGCAGCGGCGTCAGGCCGAGTTTGAGAACTTTCGCCGGCGAGCCGAGCGCGAGCGCAGCGAACTCTTTGAATTTGCGACGATGGACGTCGTCAAAACGCTGCTCCCGATTCTGGACGATTTCGAGCGAGCGCTTAAGGTGGAAAGTCCAGACAGAGAATATGCGCGCGGCATGGAACTTATCTATCAGCGCCTCTTCGAAGCTTTGAAGAAGATGGGCCTTGAACCCATTTCAACAGAGGGTGCGCTGTTCAATCCCCATGTGCATCATGCGGTGGAGATGGTCGACACCAACGAACATCCGGATCAAACGATTCTCGAAGAATATCAGCGCGGTTATAACTTCAAAGGGCGGCTTGTACGGCCGGCCATGCTAAAAGTAGCAGTTAACCAGTGATTTTTCGATCAGGACGACTTCACAGAAGATGAGTGTCGCCAAGCGAGACTATTACGAAGTTTTGGGCGTCACGCGCGATTGCGACGACCAGACGCTAAAAAGCGCATACCGCAAGCTCGCCCTACAGCATCATCCCGACCGCAATCCCGACGACCATCACGCTGAGGAGAAGTTTAAGGAAGCGGCTGAAGCGTACGCCGTGCTCAGCGATCCTCAAAAGCGGGCGGCGTACGATCGCTACGGTCATCAGGCATTTAACGGCGGAGCCGGACCGGGTTTCAATGAAACCGCATTTGGTGATTTCAGCGACATTCTCGGCGATCTCTTCGGATTTGATTTCTTTGGCAGCGGTCAGCGAAACCGGCGAGATCGAGTGCAGCGCGGCGATGATATCCGCTACGATCTCGAGATCAGTTTCGAGGACTCCATGCGGGGCTTATCGGCCGACCTGCAAGTGCCGCGTTTGGAACCATGCGCCAGATGTCACGGCCTTGGAGCAGAGCCTAATGGCGGAATGACATCGTGCTCAGTCTGCAAAGGCCGAGGCGAAGTTATCTATCAACAGAGCTTCTTGTCCATTCGCAAAACCTGTCCGACGTGCGGCGGGAGAGGTCAAGTGATCCGCCACGTTTGCACCCAATGCCGGGGTGAGCGCTTCTCTCGTATCGAAAAGAAGTTAAAAGTCAATATACCGGCGGGCGTGGATACCGGCACGCGCCTTCGCCTCGCAGGCGAGGGGAACCCAGCGGCAGGCGGCGGCCAGCCCGGCGATCTTTACGTCGTCGTGAAAGTTGCCGAACACCCGGTTTTCGAGCGGCGCGAGAACGATCTTCACTGCACGCTACCCATCAACATCGCCCAGGCGGCCCTGGGCGCGGAAATCGTGATCGAGACATTCGATGGCCCGCAAACCATCCGCGTCCCCGAAGGAACTCAATCGGGCGCGCACTTCAAGCTGCGCAGCCTCGGCGTGCCGCATCTCAATAGTCGCGCTCGGGGAGATCTCTACGTTCACGTCGATGTGCAAGTCCCCAAGAAGCTGACCCGCGAACAGCGCAGATTGTTCGAAGAGCTACTCGCGGCACTCCCCACTGACAACGCGCCTCACGAGAAGAGCGTTTTCGAAAAAGTCCGCGACTTCTTCGGGTGAATTCTCGAAACCCGCTTACCGCGCTCCATACTGCTTGGAAAACTTGTTGCGCGCATTATAAACCTCGAAACTGCCGTCCGAATTCGCGGTCAAGCGTAAGTAAAACCCTGTATCAGCTTCGGTGACATTCGCAATAAAGGGATCCCTCGCGTTATGCTCTTTCCCGCCCGCATCGGCGAAATGCAATTGCCACAAATCCTCCAGCCCCGGCGATGATTTCACAATGTCCCATGCCGATGGACTCCCGCCTTTGTTGGCGGCGTTGTCCATAATCGCTACGCGCGGTTGAATTCCGTGCACCAATGCCGGACTGTTACTTTGATCCAGTCCGTGATGCGAGACCACAAAGATATCGGCATGGCCGATCTTATTATTCGGACAAACCAGCTCTAGCTCTTTGTCCCACGTAAGATCGCCCAAATCGATAATCCTCAGCTTGCCGAACGTAATCACCGTACCCAGCGAGCGCGCATTCTCGGTCGGATCTGTAGCTTTCTGCTCGACATCTGCGCATGCGTTATTCGGCTGCCCCGCGCCCGGAAGCGGTTGATCGATCAAATTCCCGTCCGCGCTCACCACCACGGCCTCCATCCCTTTGACCGGCAAATGATCGCCCGGTTTCGGCGTCAAATGATTCGCCCCCGCGATGGCCTTCTGATAGTCCTCATACAATCGAACGCTACGCTTGCTGTCTTCCCGATTCGGTCCATGATCAATGAATGTGCCGACGGGAATCTTCGACACAAGCTGCGGCACCCCGCCCACATGATCGTCGTGATAATGCGTGATGAGTACATCGTCGATCTTTTTGATTTTCGCCAGCTTCGCCGCCTTCACAATCCGGTCAGCGTCGCGATAAGCATTGCCGGGCCATCCCGTATCGATCAACAACGACTGTCCCGCAGGCGTGACAAACAAAGTCGCTTGCCCGCCCTCTACATCGACAAAAAAGATTTCAAGGGGCTTCTGTGCGGCCCGCGCGGTGAAAGCCAGGCACAGAGCGCAGCACGCAAAAGAGAACGTCCGCATGACTTCCGATGATCGTAGCAGAAAATGATCGTTCGAAAGCTATCCTGGATAATATCCGCCCGATGCCCGAGCTTGTGAAGTCGTCCGGCAGCGTTCAACGTACGATCCTCCTCCACATGCACATTTTTAAAAACGGCGGCACGACCATCGATTCTGTGCTCGAGCGCGAATTTCATGAATTCTTCGCCACTATTCACGGCCCCAGCGACGAATCGATCCTCTCCGGCGCCGAGATCATTTCGCTCTTAAACCGCCATCCGTCGACACACGTCATCTCAAGCCATCATTTGCGCTACCCGGTCCCGCAAACGCAGGAATACGGCTTCTTCGATATCTGTATGCTCCGGCATCCTCTCGATCGCCTCCATTCGATGTACCGCTACTTGCGCGAAACACACGCGGACGAACATCCACTGCGAGAATTAGCCCGGACCTTGGATTGCGGCCCCTTCTTTCACGCATGCTCGGAGGATTATCGCGCGTGGCTGCAAAATGTTCAAACCACATTTTTGGCCGGGCCTCTCCCGATCCGGAATCACGCGAGCCCGTTAAATGCCGCGCTCGCCCGTCTCGAGGACATTGCTCTGCTCGGAACTACGGAGTTGTTCGATCAAAGTCTCGTCACTTGGGAATATCTCCTGTATCCTGCTTTCCCAGGTATTTCGCTTCATTTTCTGCCTCAGAACATCACGCGTCACCCCGGCTCTTCCCTCCAAGCAAGGTTGGATGCGTTCCGCGCGCTTTGCGGCCCAGAGCTATACGATCAACTCCTCGCCCTGAATAAAGATGATGTAGCGCTTTTCGATTCAGCCACCCGAGAGGTCACCCGCCGCTTTCTCGCGCGCCCGTTCTGTCTGGATTGGCTCGCCGAATTTCGCCAACGGAACGCCCGCTTAGAGTACTTGCAGAATCATTCTCTGAAATCGCGCTGCCGCGCCTTCATGTCGCGATCGCAAATCTCTTCTTCTTTATTCGAATGGGGCCTGGAGGCGTTCGAGCCAAAACATCTTTCAAATGGCGGCAGGCATTTTATCGCGAAGCCCGCATGAGCATTCCCTATCTTCGCGCCCTCGAATCTGAATCCATTTACATTCTTCGCGAAGCCGCAGCTCAATTCAGCCGTCCGGCAATTCTGTATTCCATCGGTAAAGATTCTTCGGTTCTGCTCCATCTTGCTCAAAAGGCTTTCCGACCCGCGCCCATTCCCTTCCCCGCTTTGCACGTCGACACCACTTTCAAATTTCGAGAAATGATCGAGTTCCGGAACCGAATCTGTGCCGAGCGCGGAATCACGCTACTCACGGCTACCAATCAGCAAGCTATCGATGAAGGCGCGAACCCGTTTGCGCTCGGAACTGCAAAGTGTTGCGCGCAACTCAAAACCAAAGCCCTGCTTGACGCTCTGAAAGAGCATCGTATTGACGCCGCAATCGGAGGGGCTCGGCGGGATGAAGAGAAGTCTCGCGCCAAGGAGCGCGTCTTCTCATTCCGCGATGCATTCGGACAGTGGAATCCCAAAGATCAGCGTCCCGAATTGTGGAATCTATTTAATGGCCGCCTCGATCCCGGCGAAAGCATGCGCATTTTCCCGCTTTCGAATTGGACCGAGATCGATGTTTGGGAGTACATCGACCTCGAAAAAATTCCCGTCGTGCCTCTTTATTTCGCGCATCCTCGCGAGGTCATCGTCCGAGGACCGCTCCTCATCCCCATCGAGCACAATCCACCAATTTTTCCCGGAGAGCGGGTCGAAACTGTCGTCTGCCGCTTTCGCACCCTTGGCTGCACCTACTGCACGGGAGCAATCCGGTCTAACGCAACGACAGTCTCCGAAATCGTACAGGAGCTCCGCGATGCTCGCCGATCCGAACGCGAAACACGCATCATCGATCACGACACGGAAGGCTCGATGGAGCTCAAGAAACGAGAGGGTTATTTCTGATGCCGTCCCACCCGCCCAGCCTCCTCCGCATTTTGATCGCTGGCAGCGTCGACGACGGCAAGTCCACTTTGGTCGGCCGTCTCCTGCACGACACCCGCGCTGTCTATGACGATCAACTTGAGAGCGTACGCCGCGTTTCCTCAAATGGCCTGGAGCTCGCCTTCCTCACCGACGGCCTTCGCGCCGAGCGCGAGCAGGGAATCACCATCGATGTCGCCTACCGCTACTTCAGCACCCGCAAGCGCAGATTCATTCTCGCCGACGCACCCGGTCATGAGCAGTACACCCGCAACATGGCGACCGGCGCTTCGCATTCAGAGCTGGCCCTCATCCTTGCCGACGCGAGAAAGGGCGTCCTGTTGCAGACTCGCCGCCACGCTTATGTATGCGCACTCCTCGGCATCAAGTATGTTGTCCTAGCAGTGAATAAGATGGACCTCGTCGGTTTCGATGAAACAGTCTTCTCACGCATCAAACATGAATTCGAAGAATTCGCGCGAGCGCTCGGCTTCTCGGAAATCCGAGCTGTCCCCGTGAGCGCTTTAGAAGGCGACAACGTCGTTGAGCCCTCCGCGCGAATGCCCTGGTTCCGCAACTGTTGCCTGCTCGAACGCCTCGAAAACCTTAAAATTGTCGCGCCGGTGGAACAGCCCCTCAGGCTTCCTGTCCAAGTCGTTCTGCGCGCGGAACAGGATTTCCGAGGATACGCTGGCCAGATCGCTTCAGGCCAACTGAATGCCGGCGACGACGTACTTATTCTTCCCGCCCGTGTTTCCGCCCGCATCTCGTCGCTGCTGCGGCCGGACTCTGCTACGCCTCAGGCTTCGGCTCCGCTGGCCGTTTCTGTAACGCTCGACCGGCCCGTCGATCTCGGACGCGGTGACATGCTCGTCGATCCTCAACAGCCGCCATCTACAGCGAGAGTTTTCCGCGCGTCCGTTGTTTGGATGAGCCAATCCCCGCTGGTCGCGCAGCGCCCGTATCTGATCCGCCACACAACCCGTCAGGTTTGCGCGATCGTGTCGCGAGTCGAAAATGTGATCGACCTGGATCGCCTCGCGAGCACACCTTCGGACAAGATTGAATTCAACGGCATCGGTACGGTCACGGTGGAAACTCACCAGCCTCTGTACTGCGAGCCTTATACCGTAAACCGCTCTACCGGCGCATTCATTTTCATTGACCCAACCACGAATCAAACCATCGGTGCGGGCATGATTTCCGAAGTCCTGGATTCAGGAGCCGAGATTCATACGCCTGCAATCGCCACTTCCGGCGGCCTGACCATCTGGTTCACTGGCCTGAGTGGCGCGGGCAAAACCACCATCGCGCAAGCTATTTATGAAAAGCTATGGGCCAAGGGCTTGAAGGTTGAAATTCTCGATGGCGATGTCGTCCGCCGGCAGCTTTCGAAGGACTTGGGCTTCAGCAAAGAGGATCGCGACGAGAACATCCGGCGGCTCGGCTTTATCGCGCAACTGTTGAATCGTAATGGCGTGATTGTCCTCGTCTCCGCGATTTCTCCCTACCGTGCGATTCGCGAAGAGGTCCGCAGCGCCGTCCCAAATTTTCTCGAGGTGTACGTCAATGCTCCGCTCGAGATCTGCGAGCACCGCGATCCCAAAGGCCACTATCGTAAAGCCCGCTCCGGCGAGATCGCCCATTTCACCGGCGTTACGGACCCTTACGAACCGCCGCTAATTCCCGAAGTAGAATGCCGGACCGATCTCGAAAGCCTTTCGGATTCAGTCGCCCTAGTGATGAAAGCGATCGAGCAACGGCTCAACAACAATTCAACTTGACCCAACGAACTCGAAACGGGCCAAATGCAAAGCCACGCCTCTGCCCGCCCCCATCACGGAACAGCACGTCCCTTTTGTGCGTAAATTCAAATAGAAGGTGAACGGGAAGGAGACAGCGGTTGCCCTTTTGCACGAATTGCGGGAGCTCAGTAGATCCGCATGCTACCTTCTGCCATCAATGCGGCACGCGCCAGCCGCGCACGATCCCTCAATACACCGATTTCCTCGCCGGCTTAAGCGACCACGCCGCGTGCGTCCTTTGCTATATACCGGTCTTTGGCGTCATCCCGGCGATCATCTTTCTCGCTTCTCACAAATATCGCGGCAATCATCGCGTTCGGTTCGATGCGTTTCAGGCGCTCTATCTTTTTCTGGCTTGGCTTCTCGTGCACTCCGCCGCGCCTGCATTGCTTTTCGCATCGTTCCCCGGTTCTGGAATTGAGCACGCTATTCTCGGTATCTTGAAAATTGTGCTGTTTGTCTGCTGGATCTATCTTCTGGTTAAGGCAGCGCGCAATGAGCAGGTGAAGCTTCCTATTATTGGCGACCTCGCCGCGCGCTCCACAACAGAGCAGTTGTAATCCATCGGCTGCCAAGTGAACCATCAATCAAAGCGCTACTCGGTTGGTGTAGTCGGGTTCCGCGGCTATAGCGGGGCCGAACTTGTGCGCATCCTTTCACGCCATCAAGGCGTAGATCTTGTTTTGCTCGAACCTCGCACGGACTCAGAGAAACGCCCAGGCCCGCTCGGCTCAACGCCGCCTAAGACAATTCCCGCCTCCATCGATGCCATTCGTAACGAGCAAATCGATCTGGTGTTTTTGGCGACCCCGGCCGATGTCTCCATGGAACTGGCTTCCGGAATTCTCGAAACCGGCGCGAAGGTGATCGATTTAAGCGGAGCCTTTCGTCTCGGCGATGGCGAAACCTACTCGAAATGGTACAAAGAGCGGCATAGAGCCGCGCCTCTTCTGGATGAAGCAGTTTATGGCGCGCCCGAATTCTATCGCGATCGCATTAGATCCGCTCGACTGATTGCCAATCCCGGCTGCTACGCCACCGCTGCTAACCTGGCCATTCGTCCATTGATTGCCGCCCAAGTCGCCGACCGGAGCCGGGGTGTAATCTGCGATGCAAAATCTGGCGTCAGCGGCGCGGGCAGAAAACCATCCCTAAAAACCAGTTTTTGCGAAGTAGCCGAAAATTTCACTGCATATGGCTTCATGGAGCACCGCCATATTCCCGAAATTTTGCAAAACTCCGGATTGGGCGAGCGCGAATTCACCTTCACAGCTCATCTTTTGCCCATCGAACGCGGCATTTTAGCGACGATTTATGCTCGAACACTGCGCGTCGAAAAACCCGTCGATTTGCTTGCCATCTTCGAAGAAGCCTATGCCAGTGAGCCGTTTGTTCGCTTGTACGCGCCGGGCAAAGTCCCCGATCTGCGCGCGGTCCAGTATACGAATTTCTGCGATATTGGGTTCGTCTTCGATTCAGACAGCCAGCGCGCCACGATCGTCGCCACCGAAGACAACCTGGTAAAAGGCGCGGCGGGCCAAGCTGTCCAGAATATGAATCTCGTGCTCGGCTTTCCCGAAACGCAAGCGCTTTTGTGAGAGTTCTCGTCAAACTCGGCGGGTCGCTGCTGGAAAATCTCGACGCCCGAGCCGCTATTGCCGGACAACTCGCTCACCTCGCCCGCGATCATCAGGTAGTTGTCGTCCATGGCGGCGGGAAGCAAGTCACGCGATTTCTTGAGAAAGAGGGGGTCAAAAGCCGGTTTGTCAATGGTTTGCGAGTTTCCGATTCCGCCGTCATCGAAGCGGTCGTGAGCATCATCGCGGGTAGAGTGAACAAAGGCCTGGTTGCCGCGCTGCTCGCTGCCGACGTCCCGGCGCTCGGAATTTCCGGCATTGATGGCCAGCTCACCCGGGCAGAGGAGCTAAATCCTGAGCTCGGTTTCGTTGGAAGGCCGGTTAGTACAAACGGAACTTTGCTTGAAATATTGCAAAATGCCGGGTACGTCCCGGTGGTCGCCTGCATTGCAGCCGATAATGAAGGCACCATTTTCAATGTCAATGCGGACGAAATGGCCGTATCTTGTGCCGCAGCCTACCACGCTCACCGGCTCATCTTCCTTACGGATGTTCCAGGTGTAAAAAACGGTGATGGCCAAATCATTCCGAATCTTGCATTTCCAGCCGCCGCCGGCTTGATCCGCTCCGGTGTGGCACAGGGCGGCATGCGCGCTAAGCTCGAGGCGGCAATTGCAGCTATAAAGCTGGGCATCCCGCAGATCTATATCGCGCCGGGTTCGGAGGTCAATATTTGCGGCCGCCTTTTAGCCGGCGAACCCCTCGGCACACGCATCAGCAGCTAGTTTTTCGGAATTTTTCCGAAATACAGGAAACCCAACCCGCATTTTGAGAAATTTTTTAATTTTTAGTACTTTTTCGTGGATTTGCGCGGATAGTACTAGTATACTTAGTACCGGGATCATGTGAGTATTACTAGTGCTTCTCAGGGAGGAAAGAAGTGCGCGCTTTAACTATGGATGTGCAGGAATCCGCCGGTCGAATTCTTTGTTGTACCATTTTCCGGCCAGGCGGCAGAAAATTACTCGCCAAAGGGCATGTTTTGAGTGATGAGGACGTTCGGCTGCTCAAAACGGAAGGCATGAATGAAGTCTGGGTTACTGAGCTCGAGCAGGGAGAAGTCAGCGAAGACGAAGCGGTTATGGCCGTTGCCGGAGCAATGTGCTGCGGCGCTGTCGAAATTCGGCTCGCGGCTGGGGGACGCGCAAATTTAATCGCCACAGAAGACTGCTGCGCGCTTGTAGACGACGAGCTCCTAAAGCAAATTAACTGCACCAGCAGTGTCGTGATCGCCACCGTTGCCAATTTTCGCCATGTGCGTGCCGGAGAGAAGCTCGCGAGCGTCAAGAGCGCGCCATTCGCGATTGCCGAGTCTCAACTCGAAGCGATCTTGGCAATCTTAAAGGAGCGCGGAGAGATCCTGCAAGCCCGTCCGATCCGCAACGCCGCGCTCGCGGTCCTCTACACCGATCCTGTCCATGGCGACCGTGCCCGCCTTCTATTTGAAAGCGTTGTGCGCACGCGGCTCGAGCGCTTTGGCGCGACCGTTCGCTTCGCGCTTTCCGCAGTCGAAGAAGAAGAGCAGGTGACGCGATCGCTTCAACATCTGCTCCGCACAAGACCCTCTGCCATTCTGATTGCATCAACCACCGCGCCCGCAGGTCCTGAAGATGTTCTTGGCCGTGCGATTGTGCGTTTAGGTGCGCAAATTGAACGTTTTCTGGCGCCTGTCGAGCCTGGCAACCTCATGTTGCTCAGTTACAAAGACGACATCGCATTGATTTCGGCGCCCTGCTGTTTCCGTTCTGCCAAGCCGAACGTCCTTGACCTGGTGTTGCCTCCCGTTCTGGCCAAATATAAGGTCCGCGGATGGGAAATCGCATCGCTCGGCCACGGCGGTTTGCTTGGTTGACTAGCCGCCCGCACGGGGCGGCATTCACTTCATTTGCCCTCCTCTGGCTTTGCCGGGTGTAAGCCATGCGCCCGGCATTTTTTTGGATCTTTGCCGGTCCGACGCTCCAAAGATCGGGAGTTATGATGAGTTTCATCAGATGCCCGAACACCCAGAAACTGATGATTTGAGCGCCGAAGTGATCGGCATCATTGCCGAGACGCAGCGCATCCCCGCCGAAACCATATCGATAGACAGCACTCTCGAACAACTTAAAATCGACTCACTCGACGGCATCAATATTGTTTTCGCTCTCGAAGAGAAATTCGGGATCAACATTCCCGACGAAGGAGTCCAAAACATGCGCTCAGTTCGGGATATCGTCGAAGGCGTGCGTGGAGTGGTTGAGGAAACGAACCAAACTGTGCCGCCCGGAGTGGCATGAACCGGGTCGCAGTAACCGGCTTGGGCCTGGTCTGCGCATTGGGTAATACGGTTCCGGAATGTTGGAATCGCTTGGCGGCCGGAGAAACCGGAATTGCGCAGTTAAAAGACCCCGGCAACCCTCCATATAAATTCCAGAAAGGAGCCGAAGCTCGCTCGTTCAACGCTTCGGACCACTTCACGGAAAGGGATTTGATCATGCTGGAGCGCTTCGCGCAGCTCGCAACCGTTGCCGCACGTGAGGCAGTCGCTCAGAGTGGCCTCTCGTTTAACGGCGATCTGGCCGACAAATCCGCTGTCATTACGGGCAGCAGCATTGGTGGCCAATTCACAGAAGAGGAAGGTTATCTTCGCCTCTATAAAGACGGCAACCCGCGTATTGCGCCGCTGACAATTCCACGCACAATGGCGAACGCGGGCGCGAGCCGGATCTCATTTGAATTCGGGATTCACGGCCCGGCTTACACCGTCTCGACTGCCTGCTCCTCTTCGAACCACGCCTTGGGCCAAGCGTTCTGGCTGGTACGCTCCGGCCAGGCTACTGCAGCTCTCGCGGGCGGAAGCGAAGCCGTGTTTAGCGAAGGACTCTTACGAGCTTGGGAAGCCATGCGCGTCGTGTCGCCCGATGTTTGCCGCCCGTTCTCTACGGACAGAAAGGGGCTCACACTCGGCGAGGGCGGTGGAATGCTTGTTCTGGAGAACTGGGAACGCGCGAAAGCGCGAGGCGCTACAATTCTTGGCGAAATCGTCGGCTTCGGAATGAGCTCAGACGCATACCACATCACCCAGCCCTCTTCGGACGGTCCGGCAAAGGCCATGCTGTGGGCTCTCCAAGATGCAGGTAGATCGGCTGCGGACATTGACTACATCAATGCCCACGGGACCGGAACACTCGCCAACGACGTGACGGAAAGCGAGGCAATTCGCCGCATCTTTCCCAACCACTCCACTTCTCTACTTGTCAGCTCGACAAAATCTATGCACGGCCACACCCTGGGAGCGGCAGGCGCCATAGAAGCCATCGCGACGATTCTCGCGCTCAATCACGGCATCGTTCCGCCAACCGTTAATTGCACCAGCGTCGATCCGGCTTGCGGTCTAGACGTTGTTCCGAATACGCCACGTCTGGCGGATCTGGAATTCGCCATGTCAAACACGTTCGCATTCGGCGGCCTCAACGCCGCGCTCATCATGCGGCGCGCTTGAAGCGAGCCGTGGCATCATGTTTAGCGGCCATGAAAATCTCAATCGGCGCAGATCATGCAGGCTTCGAAATGAAACAGGAGTTGGTCGAGTTCGTCAAAAGATGCGGCCATACCGTCCACGATGTGGGCACATTTGACCCCAGCAAGCCGGATGACTATCCCGATTACGCCGCTTTGGTCGCGCAGGATATCCGCTCCGGTCAAGCGGAGCGAGGAATCCTCGTTTGCGGAAGCGGTGTCGGCGTCTCTGTCGCAGCAAACAAATTCAAAGGAATTCGAGCCGGACTCTGTCACGATCACTACTCCGCTCATCAAGGCGTCGAACATGACGATATGAACGTTCACGTCTTAGGCGCCAGAATCGTCGGACCGATGCTCGCTCAAGACTTGGCCCAGGCCTTCTTGCAAGCGACCTTCAGCGGTGAAGAGCGCCACGTGCGCCGCCTCAATAAGGTCAAAGGAATTGAAGCAAGTGAGTTCCGCTAACGTTCAGACCGCGGCCGAAACCGGGAGCTTATCTTTTTCGCTGCCGGACGATCTCGAAAATGCATTCCATCGTGCTGCAAGAAAATGGGACCACGCCGGGAATACCAACCGGCTCTGGAAAAAAGATGCTTCTCTGTGGACAAACACAGATGAAACCAACTGGCTCGGTTGGCTCAATATTGTAGATGAGCAGCTCGCGAACTTTTCAAAATTCAAGGCAGCTTCGGCTGAGGTCCGGGAAGACGGCTTCAGTCACATGCTGCTGCTCGGCATGGGCGGCTCGAGCCTCTGTCCGGAGGTCTTCGCCCATACTTTCGGCAGGCAGGCGGGTTTCCCTGAGCTGCTCGTATTGGATTCGACAGATCCCGTCTACATCCGCAGCTTGAGAACCAGGATCGATCCGGCACGCACGCTGTTTTGCGTCTCGGGCAAATCGGGAACAACACTCGAACCGGATATCTTCATGCGGTACTTTTTCGATGAAACGAAGAAGGCGGTTGGCGGTCGTGCAGGACATCATTTCATTGCAATCACAGATCCGGGTTCTGAGCTCGAAAAAATTTCACAAAAGCTGGGCTTTCGCCGCTTGTTTCACGGAATACCGAGCATCGGAGGCCGCTATTCGGCCCTTTCGGATTTCGGAATGATCCCATTTGCGGCGATGGGCCTCGATGTCGAAAGGTTCCTGAACCGCGCGGCCGGCATGGTCGAGAAGTGCAAGAGTACCGATTCCGCCCGGAATCCGGGCGTATCGCTCGGGCTGATCTTGGGTACCGCCGCCGCTGAATTCGGACGCGACAAGGTCACGTTGATTTGCTCCCGTTCCGTGTACAGCCTGGGCGCCTGGCTTGAGCAACTGTTAGCGGAGTCCACCGGGAAAGAAGGTCGCGGGCTCATTCCAATCGATCGGGAGCCTCTGTTTGATCTCGATAATTACGGCAGAGATCGCGTCTTCGTTTATATCAAGTGCATCAGTGATAACGATCCGGTAACTGATGCCGCCATTGCCGCGCTCGAGTACGCGGGCGAGCCAGTCGTACGAATCGTCCTAAAAAATCGCTATGATCTCGGCCAGGCATTCTTTCAATGGGAAATTGCAACAGTAGTCGCCGGATCGATCATTCGAATCAATCCTTTCGACCAACCCGATGTTGAGGCGAGCAAAATTGCCGCGCGAAAGTTAACTGCTGCATTCGAAGAAACCGGTTCGCTTCCCTTCGAGCAGCCCATCTTCGAACAAGATGGAATCGAGTTGTTTGCTGACCCGGCAAATGCCGCGTCCCTGCTGAATGGCGGAAACACGTTAGGTGCGATCATTCGTGCGCATGTCGACCGCCTCGCACCGGGTGACTATTTTGGCTTACTCGCCTATATCCCAATGTTTCCCGAATACGAAGCAAAGCTCGCCGATATTCGCAAGCACATCGTGGAATCGAAGCACGTCGCGACAGTTCTGGGCTTTGGACCCAGATTCCTGCACAGCACCGGTCAGGCGTACAAAGGCGGCCAGAATTCCGGCGTATTCTTGCAAATCACATGCGATGATGCCGAGGACCTAGCTGCACCGCAGCAGAAGTATACCTTCGGCATTGTAAAAGCAGCTCAAGCTAGAGAAGATTTTGAGACTCTTGCGAATCGCGGGCGCCGCTTACTGCGAATTCATCTGGGAAAAGACTTGCCTCAAGATCTTGAGCGCCTCAGCGATCTCGTCTGCGCGGCCGTAGCCCACTGAAACGCCGGTCACTAAATTGAGAGCCGGTCCATTCGGCCTGAACTTATATTTCAGGCGCATGATTTCTAACTGCTTCCGGGCCGCGATAGTGGTTCAATTGACCCTACTCGCAGCTATGTCTCCTGATTCACGCCACGGAACTGGCTCGCAAGCCCCGGAAGGCACTCAGTACTATCTATCCCCGAATGGCGACGACAACGCTGATGGGAAAACGCTCCAAACCGCCTGGAAAACGTTTCACCACGCTCAATACGTGCTCCGCGAGGGCGATACTTTGTCTGCTCGCGGCGGCAACTATCCCGATACATGCTTCTTTCCTCCGGCCGGCACAAAAGAACACCCCATCACAATAAGGGCTTATAAAAACGAGACTCCGATTATCACCGGCCACGCTTGTTGGAACCTCTTTTTCGCTATTTATCACGATTGGGTAAACATCTCAGGCTTATCCTTCGACAACACTTCGGACGACAACGGAATCATCTATTTAAGAAACGCGCATCACGTCACGTTTCGGAAGAACAAATTCACTAACAATCACGGCGCCACCGATATTCTGCTGACCTCATCGAGCGATGTGGTGATCGGCAACAACGAGTTTGATACCACAGGCAATCCGTCCGGCGAAGGAACAGGCGACAACATCTACGTTGCTGGCAGCACGCGCGTTTTGATCGAGCACAACACGATGAAACACGCCGGCCATGCCGCCATCGATGTAATCAACGACGGAGACGCGATTTCAGCTTTTAACGTGATCCGCGCGAATGTAATCGAGCAGTACTGGGGCGGCGGCATCTATGTCACGCGCGGCTCGCATGACAACCTGGTTGACGGAAACCGGATCGAGCATGCGGGCGAGGGATGCACATATCCGAAAGCCGGCCTTCAGATCGCTTCCGCTCATAACATCATCCGCTACAACGTCGTCAATAAAACCAGCTCTCATCCTCTCGCGGATAACGGCATCGCTTTATATGCTTACACGTTTTCCGGAATTCGCCAGGATGCGACTGACAATCGAATCTACAACAACGTAGTGTATGGCGCAGGTCATGCCGCTCTTTATATATGGGTTGCGGACACGTCCGTTCTTACCCGTAATAGAGTTCTGAATAACATCTTCTATCGCGACAAGACGGCTGGGCCACAGGAACCCTACTGGCCGCCTGGAAACTATTACTTAGGTTTCGAGCTCTACCACGCTGTCCAAAAATGGCAGGCGTTTCCTAACAATAATTACTTCTATAACAATCTGATCCTTCATGCTGACGCGAGCGGCGATCACCCTGGCATCCCGATCATCTACTACGACACCCAACGCCTCGCTCTATCCCTGAAACAAGCGCAGCAGAACTATCCGGATTTTTTCTTCGGTGATATCGAGCGCGATCCGATGTTCGAAGATGCCCCGGCCGGAAATTTCCAGTTAAAAACTGAATCTCCGGCGATCGGGGCAGGCGCCGATCTCACCACCACAACTGCCGCAGGCCAGAATACGAGCCAGGTTGGCGTTCACGACGCCAGTTTCTTTTCTGACGGGTTTGGCGTAATGCCCGGCGATCTCATCAGAATCGGAGCGAATCAACCTGTTCGCATCAAATCCATTGATTACAATTCGAACCTGATCACTTTAGAACAGCCGGTTTCATTCAAATCAGGCGACCCAGTAAATCTCGCTCTTGGGCGTTCAACTCATCCCGATATGGGCGCAATTCCGCAATAAACGCGCCGGAGCTATCTCACTTCTAGCATCACGTTTACAGTCGCATGGATATCTAGAGTGCCCGTCTCTACTGGTGTTGTGGCCCGAGCAGCGAGGGCCGCCTGCATAAGAGGCTGGGGCGCTCTCGTTTCGATAGACTCCGCTTGCGCTATTCCGATCACCTGTAGGTTCAGCGCCTTCGCAATCGCTTCTGCACTGGCGCGCGCCTTTAACGCTGCTTCGCCCAGCGCCTTAGTCCTATAGCTTTGGTCATCACGCAGCATGAAAGCAATACCGTTAATGTTGTTTGCTCCGGCTTGCGTTGCGGTATCAATGACCTTTCCGACCAGCGAAAGATCATCTACGGTTACGAGAACAGTATTTGTCGCGCTGTATCCCGTCACCTTCGGAGTGCCGCCATTTTTCGGATATTCATAATCAGGCGAAATCGAGTAACCCCTCGTTTGTATTTCTCCTTTGGCGCCAAGCGCGTCCTTTACTGCTTTAAAAGCCTGAGTTGTCTGCGCGGCGTTCTGTTCGGATGCAGCTTCCGCCGTTGGAGCATGGTTGACAACTCCAATCGTCACCTGTGCCCGATCCGGTTTCGCCGTAACCGTCGCTTCTCCGGAGGCGCGGACGACATGTACCGGCTTACCTGCATCCTGCGGAAAACCGGGAGCACACAGCAGGATCAAGGTCCCTACAGAACGACAAAGCGAGGTGAGTGTCACGCCAACTGCTTCTCTAATTTTTCGTGAACCACCGCGACCCCGGGATCGCGCTGCATTACGCCTGAATAGCGCTGCCAGAACCCGTTCGCTTCCCGCGATGGCGAAAGTAGAGCGCGTGTGTCATTCACCAAGCGCTCAAAATCTTTGGAACTTGCGGGCGGTTTCTTCGCAGCAAGCGTCTCATCGATCAAAACGACCAGCGTGGTTATCGGCCGCAACCATGCAAACCAGTGGTCGTTGATCAGCAGTTGCAAAAATGCCGCCGACGACGCTATCGGCCCGTGCACAATTTCATAAGACGTCCGTTCGGAATCGAGCAACGCCTTGTGCAGAACCAGTAGAGTCTGCCGGACCTCTACCAGTTTTTCTCGCGCCCCATTTGGCGCCGGCTCAGGTAACGCCACTAAACTCCAGCGTACCGCGCCTTCCGATAGACTGAATGCAGAGGCCCCGAGCTCCGAACGCGATGATGACCAACGTGCAACTGTATCTTGCAGTAGGCCTTCCAACCTTCGCAATCGTGGTCGCTCTACTCGTCAATCTCGTTCAAATAACAGGGATCAAAACCGAGGTGAGCGGACTCCGCGTAGAGATTAACGGTTTACGCGGAGAAATGAACAGCTTACGCGGAGAAATGAACAGCCTAAGGAACGAGATGAACAGCCTCAGGTCCGAAGTAACCACGAAACTCGATCTCATTATTGCCAAGCTCTATGAGCACGACACCGATATAGCGCGTTTAAAGGACAAGACCGGACTACGCTGACGAGGCAATCCCTTCCGTCTACTTCTTCGCCTGCGCGCTTGCCTGGTCCAGCTTCGCCAGTTCCTGCCTTAAATTATCCGCGTTCTTTGCATTCGGAACCAGCGCGAGATATGCTCGCAAATGCGTCGCCGCTTCGGAATAATTCCCTTTGTCAACCAAAATCTCAGCCACCAAGCTCTCGGCTTGAGGATACTTATGCCCCGTGTCGAGCCTCAAAACCTCCCTCGCGCTCTTCTCCGCCTCATTCGGCTTCTTCAGGTTGTAATTCGCCAACGCGTTATAGAAATACGAGCTCGGAAACTCCACCGGGTTGAGCTGAATCACTTGCTTGCTGAAGCTCGCTGCGTCCTCCCACTTCTGCTCTCTCGCGGACACGAGCGCGAGCGCATCGTAAGGACTCACGTACTTTCCATCCGCCGAAATGGCGGCCTGGTATGACTTGCGCGCATTTTCAGTTTTGCCTTCGCTGAGTTGCACCTGCCCTAACTCGAACCAGGCAATCGCGTATTTCGGATACGCGTCGGTCGCCTTCGTCAAGTGCCTTTCCGCTTCGTCCAACTCTCCCTTCTGCGCTAACTGCAATCCCTTTTCATATTCCTTCTGCGCATGCTTCGGCGCGAGCGCTGTCGTCACGCTGATCGTTGACCCCTGCACATTTGCCAGACGATGCAAAACAATCGTGCCCAGATCCGGGTTGTCCATCGATTTCCGCGTCGCGAGACTCACCAAATCCGAGCGGTATCCCGGATAGGTCGCCCGCAAATCACAATTCCAGAGCGCGCTCGAACTCACGCCCCTCCCACCAGTTGATCTTGATGATGACAAGCCTCGCCCATCCCCAATTCCAGCCGATTGGTCTTCACTCGCATCGGTATCGACGGCTATATCCTGCCCTAGCTGTAGCGAGAACCGGCCTTTAGAATCCGTGTGGCCTTCCAGCCGCGGACTGCCGTTGCACACCCGCTCGATCCGAATATCGGTATTCGGCTTAGCGCCGTCGTCAAACATCACGGACCCAAACAGAAAAATCGATCGCGAAGGGCCGCCGCTTGAACCCGGAAACGGATTCGAGTTCGTGGTTGATCGGTTTGTCGAACCGAATGTTCCCCCTCGCGAGGTGCCGCCTCCACCAACCCCCCCGCCGCCCGGACGCTGGGCAAACACGACGCTGCTAGACAAGGCAGCTATCGAAAGAAACAAAAAGTAGTGCCGCATGGAACTTCCCCGGTGTGTCTTGAGTATCGCACGATTTCAGCAATGAAGCTCGCTCTACTCGTCCCGCAACGCAATTATCGGATCCACACGAGAAGCGGTGAACGCGGGGACCACGCAAGCCGCAAGGGCCGCTGTCACCAAAACAATGCCACTCGTTGAGAAAACACCCGCATTCCATGGTTGTACGCCAAATAGCAAAGCTCGGATCGCCTGCGCGGAAACGGCGCTGAGCAGAAGGCCGATCCCGAGCCCAATCGCTGTCAGCATTAGACCGTGGCGGACCACGAGACTTGTAACTCTAACGGCATCCGCGCCCAATGCCATGCGAATTCCGATTTCGCGCTTGCGCTGAGTGACCGCGTAGGCAAGCACTCCATAAATTCCCAGGGCGGCCAGAAAAAGCGCGAGCCCGGCAAAGATGGTGAAGATCTCCATTTGGTGAGCGCGGTCTCGCATCTCGAGTCGGGCGTATTCATCCATGGTGCGGACGAGAGAGATCGGTTGCTCCGGATCGACGGACCAGATCGCATTCTGAACTTCGCTCGCGAGTGATTTCGGATCCATGGCAGTCCGTACCAGCAGGTAGTTCGCATCAGGGTGGTGCACCTGCGCAAATGGCAAGTACACCGCGGGTTTCATTTCCAATTGCAAACCGCGTTCTTTTACATCTGCAATGACACCCACCACGGTGCGCCAGGGTTCCTTTTCTCCCCCTACGCGGAGATGCGCCCCGATAGGATTTTCATGCCGCCAGTACCTGCGGGCGAAGGTTTGGTTAATCACCAAAGCCCGGGGGGCTTGCGGCGTATCACGCTCATCAAGCAGCCGCCCGGATAAGAGATGTACCCCCAGTGTTTGCAAGTAGTGAGATGTCACTTCCCGATATAAGGCGTCGTTGAGTTGATCTTGGGGTGACGGAGCACGGCCTTGAATCACGAAGCCGTCGGTATCGCCTATGGACGTGAATGGAAGATCGGAAGCAAAATCCGCGCTTCGGACGCCCGGAAGTTGGCTTATGCGCAAAATGACCTGATTGGTGAAAGACAGAGTTTTGGCATCCGTGTCGGATTTTTCAGGCGACCGCGTAGTCACCATGGTGAGCAGGTGATCGGTTGGGAAACCCATGTCAACCGCTCGCATGTTCGACAGAGTCTCGATTAAGAGACCAGCGCCTGAAACTAGCACGAGAGCCAGCGCAACTTGAGAAACCACGAACCCGTCTTTGAGTCGGCTGGTCGCCCCCGCAACCGTGCGGCCGCCTTGCTTCAACGATTCATTCACATCAATTCGCGAGGATGCGAGCGCAGGCAAAAAGCCAAAGACGACCCCGCTGATGAAAGACACCATGATTGCAAACAACAGCACAGGCACATTGATCGAAAGCGCGGTTGAATTGACCAGGTCTTCCGGTATGAGCGCTTGTAGGCCGTTCATCCCGGCAAAAGCGAAAACGAGGCCAGCAGCAACACCGGCCGCCGACAGGAGGAGGCTTTCAGCGACAAGTTGTCGTATCAGCCGAATGCGCGTTGCGCCAAGGGCGGTGCGCAAGGCAAGCTCGCGATTCCGCTTAGCCCCGCGCGTCAGCAACAGGTTGGCGACGTTCGCGCAAGCAATGAGCAACACCAAAGCTGCGGCAAGCATCAGGATGAGTAGTGCTGTACGGGTGTCCCCGACCAGTTCTTTTCGGAGAGGAACCACCACTGCCCCGTGGGTTCCGTTCGTATCGGGATATTCCCTCTCGAGTTGTCCCGCAATACGGCTCATATCTGCCTGGGCCTCGCCCACGGTTATGCCCGGTCGAAGTCTGGCGACCACATCGTAGCTATGCATGTCCCGGTTGGCGAGCTGTTCCGGTGTCAAATGAATCGGCTCCCAATACTGGAACTGTCGATCCGGAAAAGCAAACGCTTTCGGCATCACTCCTATTACGGTAATTGGCTCACCGTTCATGCGAATCGTGCGGCCAATTACATCGCGCGCGCCGCCGAGCCAGTGCTGCCACAGGCCATAGCCGATAACAACCACTTTGGCCGCCGTACTGTCCTCGCGAGAAGTAAAAGTTCGGCCAAGTAGGGGACGAGCGCCGAGAACGGCGAAGAGGTTCGCGCTTACGCCACGGCCAAGGACCATCTCAGGACGCTCCTCTCCGGTCAAATTAGCCACTCTGAAGCGCACAATCGCCAGATCTGTGAAAACATGGTTCATCCGCCTCCAATCTAGATAGTTGGCAACGGCCGGATTGTTATGTGGAAACCCGATAGCCGAGGCATCTTCCCACACCATCACCAACTCTTCCGGGTGGCTGTACGGCATGGGACCAAGCAGCAGTGCATTCACTGCACTGAAGATGGCTGCGTTTGCGCCGATCCCGAGAGCTACAGCTAGAACCGCAACAGTTGTAAACCCGGGAGCCTTTCGGAGACTGCGGACCGACACTCGAACGTCATCCACCAAATGCGTTGACATATTCGCAGGAAGTGCATCTCGAGTGCCAGGTATCTGGCCCGAAAATACTTGGTCAGTAGCTCCGGAGCGTGCGGCGATGAGACGGGATTGCCCGAAGTCGGACAGTAGTTCGAGATGTTCTCTCGCCAGAATATGTTACTCCGCGCAAAAACATATCGAGCGAACTCACGCGCCTGTTGGCTCGTTGGAAGTTAATGAGTGGCCGCTTGATATTCGTTGATTGTCGCTTATCTTTGTAGATCAGCAGCCGCCGCTTCAGAGGACGATCTTATGAACCACACCGATCAGGAGTTTGGCCAGCCCAACCCCAATGCGCCGGCAGCGCTTTCTCGATTTGCCTTCCTCATTGGCAGATGGCGGTGCGAAGCAAGAGTGTGGTCGGCCAATGGAGATTCGCAAACGTTCCAAGCAACGTGGCTAGGTCGTTTCATCCTGGACGGCTATGCAATCGCAGACGAATACAGAATGACAAGCTCGTCCGGAGAACTGATCGTGCTCGGCATCAATCTCCGTGCTTATGACGCTGCCAAGCAGATCTGGAACATGAAGTGGCTAAACGCCTTGGCTGGAACGTGGGTCGACCTTGGAGCGGAGGAGCTCGGTGGAGTCGACTTCGATGACCAGTCTATCGTCTACGCCTTTAAAGAGCCGGTGGCCGGCCACGCTTATACCCGTGCCACTTACGCAAACATTTCCAAGACACACTTCACATGGCAAGGTGAAAAGTCTGACGACGGTAAGGTCTGGAGCGAGTTGATGCTCGTCGAGGCGCATCGTAGCGAGGAGTAGCGGCGCCATGAGTCGCGCCTGTCCTGCTGCACCTTCTAAAGCGATAGCTCTCTCTATCCTTTGACGTAAGCCAGTTTTGCTGCCACTTTTCCATCGCGCACCGTAAACAAATCCACGCCACGCAAATGCCATGGCTGCCCATTGCGCATCTTGCGATAGACCCATCGCACAACCGCGCGGTCCCCGGTCACGATCATTTCTTCGCTCTCGAAACGCGCATCCGAGTGGCGACTGAACCACTCGCGCCAGAATGCGATTACCCTGGCTCTGCCCTCGATCCGCTTTCCATCCGGCGCGGGCGACGTATCCTCGAAGACCGTATCATCGGTCAGCAGAAGCGCAATCGTGTCCGCATCATGGCGATTGAAGGCATCATTGAATCGCTCCACCACTGCACGCGTTTCGGCTTCAGAGCCCAGCGGATTTCGTCCGGAAGTCATACCTATAGCGTGCCCCTTCTGCGCGGCAGACAAAACAAGAAGCAAAACCGCAGCGCACATCGCAATCAACGCTCCATTCTTGGCCACTCTCTCGCCCACTCAAGCCTCCCGGAAATCTCAAATTCTATCCAAGCTGAGAGCAGGCGAGTTCTACCATAAAGGCGTGCGAATGGCTTCGTGCGCCGTGGCTGCCTTCGCCATCGCACTCTCTGGTTGCAGCCGCCCGGGAACAACAGAACTCGGACAACAGCTAACAGGCGGAGACCCGAAAGTCGGCGAGCACCTCATCGCGCAAAGCATCAATTCAATAAAAGCGCGCTCTCACCCTGCATTCAAGTTCCAAATCTGCGCTTGGCGCGAAGCTGTGCCTTGGCCGCTTCTTCTTCCCGGCTCTTCGGTGGCGCGTTCGTTTCAAGTGAACAAAGCAGGCGAGCCGACGCACCGGCAATCTCATCAACTGCGCCAAAAAACGAAGCCTCGTTTGCTTTCGAGGGCTTTTGGAATCCGCTGATCTTTCTCACGAACTGGAGCGCTGCAGCTCGAACCTCTTCGTCAGTGATCGGCGGATCGAAATTAAAGAGCGGTTTGATATTCCTGCACATCCGCTTTCTATCTTATGTTTTTCCTCGACAGCTTCTCCTACCAACGAATCAAGCCGCCCGGATCTTCCACCAGAACGACGTCATACTTCTCGATCATCGGCATCAGCACATTCTCTAGCTCCCTCTTCCAGAGTTCCCCTTCATAGAACTTTGCCTTCATCGGCTCGCGTGAAGCCAAATCAGGAAAGCCGCGCATAAAAAAGAATGTGTCAGGATCTTCGATCGACAAAAACGGGCCGAGTATTTTCATGCCAATTTCTGCGTGCGCCGGAACAGATTTTGACCGGAATATCTCGAGAAACTGCGACCGGCAGCCGGGTTTCGTCTTGTACGTTCGCATTTCTATGATCATCGAAAGACCCTCCTCAAGCAGAGTACGAAATCCCGCAGCTCTGCCCGCTTCGTGATATACTGCGCTGCGCTACGAATTCCGTCCCGAGGAGGACTTTTGTGCTGAAACTGTCACTAGCTGTTTTCCTGTTCGCCGCCTCCGCAACTCTCACCCTTACAGAAGAAAGTGGAAAAGTTCATCGCCCCAAGCTCACCGTGCAGAAGAGCGGCACGACGCAACTCCTGATTGCTGTCAGCCCGGTGAACTCGCGTGTGGTTTGGGCAGCCGGAACTGGCGGTACTTATGTACTCACCACCGACGGCGGCGAAACCTGGAAAGCCGCTGTCGTGCCCGGAGCAGAGAACCTGCAATTCCGTGATGTGTACGGCGTAAATGACAAAATCGCGTATTTAATGTCCGTCAGCGGACCCAGCTCGCCGATGACGACAGATTTTCGTATCTACAAGACCGAAGACGGCGGCGAAACCTGGAAGATCCAGTTCGTGAATCACACTGTGAATGCATTCTATGATTGCTTCGCGTTCTGGACTCCGACACGCGGCATCACACACAGCGATTCCGTGAATGGAGTATTTCCCGATATACGCACAACCAATGGAGAGACTTGGCATTCCATCGCTCACAATATGCCGAAAGCGCTGCCGGGCGAAGCTTCGTTTGCAGCAAGCGGAACCTGTGCAACCGCAGAAGGAGAAAAGAACGCCTGGATCACCACCGGAGGCTCAACAATTGCGCGCATCTTGGCTACCCGAGATGGAGGTGACACCTGGGACGCGTATGACACCCCGCTCGTGAGCTCTCCCAGCGCGGGCGGGATCTCCGTGGCGTTCCGCGATGCCTGGCACGGCATCCTGGGCGGCGGCGACTTGGCCTCGAATAACTCCGCCGAAACCGCAACATCGGACGATGGTGGCCAAACGTGGGCTCTTACGAAGAAGCCGCCTGTCAAGGGAGCGGTTTTCTGCCTCGCTTATGCGCGTGGCCATCGCCACAACGAGGATGATGAAGACTTCGATCACGATCACAATCACGACCACACCGTCGTAATTACCACCGAGACAGAGCCGAAATACAAGTCAGGCGAGGCCGCATGGACTCCCGATGAAGGCCGCACTTGGTACGATTTGTGCGAAGTGAGTGGCTACTGGGCCGTCGGTTTCGCAAACCCCAAAGCGGGATGGTTCGTCGGCAATAATGGCCAGATTCTGAAGATCAGCTTTTAACTCACTCTTGGGCAATGAGATCTACGCGCTTACCTCTCCGAGCCGCGATCGTGCTCGCCGCAGGCGCCGCCGCATTCGGATCAACGGACGATCAGCCCACCGCTAAAGAAATCGCCGGCGTCTATCCCGAAGCGCATTCGCTCTATCTTGACCTGCACGAGCACCCGGAACTCTCCGGGCATGAAACGCAAACGGCGACCAAGATAGCGGCTCATCTGCGTAGGCTCGGGTACACCGTCACAGAACACGTCGGTGGAACCGGAATCGTCGCTCTCATGCCGAATGGCGCCGGTCCCGTAGTCATGCTTCGCACCGAGCTCGACGCGCTCCCTGTAGAGGAAAAAACCGCTCTGCCATACGCAAGTAAGGTGCATGCGAAAGACGATCAGGGGCACGATGTTCCCGTGATGCACGCTTGCGGACACGACCTGCACATGGCCGCCCTGGTGGGAACCGCGGCAATCATGGCCCACACCAAAGAGAACTGGCACGGCACGTTGATGCTGATCGGGCAGCCTGCTGAGGAAACTATCAGCGGAGCAAAACGCATGATCGAAGACGGCCTTATGACACGCTTTCCCAAGCCGGACGTCGCCGTCGCGATGCACGTCGGAAACGGCCTTCCGGCAGGGAAAGTCGGAATCACGCCCGGCATTTACGACACAAACGCAGACTCGCTTCGCATCAGAATTTATGGCAAGGGCGGACACGGCTCTGCGCCCCACACTGCAATCGATCCGATCGTGATTGCTGCGAGAACGATTCTCAGTTTCCAGACGATTCCCTCTCGCGAAGTGAAACCAGGAGAATTGGCCGTGGTCACCGTGGGATACATTCAGGCCGGCACAAAAAACAACATCATCCCCGATCAAGCGGAACTTGGCGTCACCGTGCGCACATACAAAGCCGACGTGCGCAAGCAGGTTCTTGCGGCGGTTACACGGATCACGAACGCCGAAGCCCAAGCAGCCGGTGTCAAGCGCGAGCCCTCGATCGACCACTATGAAGCAACCGACGCTGTGTACAACGATCCGGCGCTGGCGCACCGGCTCCGAGGAGTGCTCGACATGGCGCTTGGAAACGACAATGTAGTAACTGAAGAGCCGATTACAGCTTCGGAAGACTTCTCTTATTTCGTCGAGCAAGGGATTCCCGGTTTTTACTTCAGCCTGGGAGGAGCGAATCCGGAGAAGTATGTCGAAGCCAAAACCGCAGGCACGATACTCCCCTCGAATCACTCTCCCCTTTTCGCTCCTGATGTCGACCCCGCCTTGCATACGGGAATCGAAGCCGAGGTGGCGGTGCTCCGCAATCTCTTAAATGGAACAGCGGAGGATTTCAAGAAATCCCTCAGCCCGTAGTCAGGTTTCGTCTGACTCTAAGGTCGTTACTAACCGGAGCACGTTACACCTGGTGCTCCGAGAATAGAGACTGAAGCAAAGGAGCTCAATCGGATAAAATTACCGAACGCTGAGCGCGCGAAAGTTGACATTCGAAAGCTCGAAGAGTATTGCTTAAACTCTCAACATCCTCTCGGCCGCCACAAAGCCCGTGTCTTTCAGGCAGCACTGGGTTGGAAACGAGAAGATGCCCAACAGCTTCGCTCTTGACTACTCGAAGCAGCAGTGAGCAGTCCGGCCATTCTGGGACCCAAGGATGAGTTTGGACAGCGGTACATCGTCGATTTCTTTATTCGGCACGTTGAAATTCGGAGTATCTGGATGCTCACGAAAAAAAAGGACCTTCCACACCTGGTCACCTGCTTTATAAAATGAAGTAGTGCAACTCATTAAGCCATTCGCCGTTGTTGCCCTGATGGAAGATCTCCCCTCGCAGAAGCTTCAGCGCGGCCAAGTTGGCACCGTTCTCGAAGAACTAGCCCCAGGCGTGTACGAAATCGAATTCAGTGATATGGTCGGCAAAACGTATGCTACCGTCGCCCTACGAACCGATCAAGTGATGAAACTGCACTACGAGCGTAGTGTCGAGGCAGCGTAAGCCTTACTTGCTCGCCCTTTCCCGCTTTCTCCAGCTTCCAGACTTGCAGAAGTCATGTAAGCCGCTTCCGTTGATTGAAGAGAATCTGATCTAGAGCACGGATGAAGACCTATTCTTATTTCCCCCAAATTACTCAAGCGGATGTCGCCACTGCAGATCTGGAAACCTTCCGTAGTCCCGATCGGTCGTGATCCATTCGCTCCCGGATTCAATGGCAAGGGCCGCCAGAAACGCGTCAGGAACGAGATTGCCGCGCGCATTAGCTGTTCGGCACAGACTCACAAAAATATCCCAGTGACGTGGGCCTGGACGGATCTCTACATAGTTGGGCAGGCGCTTGAGCGTCTCCGCGAACCGAAGCGCGCTTTCTATTTGACTCGGAGGGTTGAAAATCCTTGGATGAGTAACGATGCGGAGAAAACCGGAAAGGACAAGATCGGCCAGCCCGAACGCCTGTCGCGAAGCCGCCTGCTCCTTCCACCAACTCAGGTAACGGGAATGCCCAGGCGCATCCGCGCGAAACCCATACACGAGGACGTTGACATCGACGAGGATCACACCATGTCATCCATGACGTTCAGCAATTCGGCCGAGCTATCCAGATCAATGCCTCGCCGCAGTCCTCGCCCCTTGTCAACCGGGAACGAAATTCTTGCCTTTCGGACCGGCACCTTCCTTCGGTTCACGATCTCCCGGAGCGCATCTTCGATAACAGCAGTTAGCGATCGTCCCGTGTCGGCGGCGAGCTTTTTCGCTTCTTTGAGGATAGAATCATCGAGACGAACCGTCGTTCTCATGCATCGAAGCATACCAACGTGACATCAAAATGTCAAAGACGCGACCCGCATCACTTTTTTGGTAATATGTCGGCCCAGCACGCGTTTCTAGTGCGGTGTGTCCCCTGACCGCTCCGGGTCTTCGTCCGTACAAAGCCGCGTGTTGCCCTCGCGCCGCGATGGTGCGAGCAATCCCTCCCGCTCATACAACCGCAGGTGCCTGCGCACTCTGAAAAACCATATAATGAAGGTCCGGGATGGATTATCGAGAGATCATCACAATTGAGCCTGACAAGATGGGCGGCAAGCCTTGTATCCGTGGCCTCCGTATCACTGTTTACGACGTGCTTGATTATCTGGCGTCCGGCATGACGGAATCCGAGATCCTCGCCGATCTCCCCGATCTAAGACCCGAAGATCTGCGGGCAGTGCTCGCGTTTGCAGCCGACCGCGAACCTCTCTCCGTTCCGGCGTGAGGCTTCCGATCGACGAGAATCTCTCGCCGAAGCTGGTAGCGATCTTGTCACGCATCTACAAAAATACTTCCCACGTTCGGGACTTCGACCTCACCTCCGCGTCCGATCCGGTTGTGTGGGCGCATGCTGCCAAACAGGGCGTCACCAAAGATGCGGGTTTCCACCACCGCAGCGTCTTGTACGGTCATCCGCCAAAGTGATCTGGATTCCACTCGGGAACTGCTCGACGACGGAGATAGCGAACTTACTTATGGACAGACGCGAGCAGGTAGAGCAGTTTCACCTCTCCAGCGAATCATCTTTTCTTGTACTCGCCTGAGCAATCTTCATCAAATTCCGGTATCCAACACTCACGATAAAAGGCTTTTGCGCAGCTGGCTACATAGGCGAGAAACACTGATCCGCTCCGCCGATGCTCAACGCTCGAATCCGAGCCGCGACCGTCAGGGAGCTTGATCTGAAACCGCGATCGGCTTCTCGTTTCCCGAGCAATGGGACTGCCCGACCCCCCAGCATCGTTTTGCGTCAAAATAGATCGGGTGAGGAGGTCAAACCAACCGATGCGTTTGCGACGAATTTGTAGTGCGCTTGGCTTGGTGTTTCTGGCGCAATGTCTCACCTGGGGACAGCACGCGGAGACCTTGCAGGCGCCAAAACTCATTGCGCCCTCAGAGCACGCCAGCATTCCGCAGAATGTCGAGAGTACTCTATGTTCGAAAAGCAGCGTCGGGGGTTTCGGCTACTCCATCGAGTTTGCTTGGTCGCCCGTTGCCGGCGCCACGCGTTATGAACTTTTTGTGCAGCATAACCCATCCTCGGCTCCTGCGCTCGACCGTGTGACGCAGCAGCTTTCCTACGAACACCAGCAATGCGGTGCGTTCGTCATAGATGCAAATCTCACTCAGTGGGAGTGGCGAGTACGGCCATTGCCGGAATCCGGCGAACCCGGTCCATGGAGTGAAACGAGGCATTTTGATTTTGCGCCCTGCCGTTTGCTGGACGGAACACCTTGCAGTGCACCCGCCGAGCCCACATCCACTGCGGCGAAAAACGGAACCCGAGCCCAACCCGATTCAGATGGCGTTTACCGAATCGGTGGCGATGTGTCAGCGCCCGCCATAGCCGAGAAAGTCGAGCCCGATTACACCGAAGAAGCGAGAAGCGCATGCTCGTCGGGATCCGTGTTGCTATCGCTTGTAATCGACGCGCGAGGCATACCCCGGGACATCCGCGTCATCCGGCCGCTAGGCTTAGGACTCGACGAGAAAGCCGTCGAGGCGGTCTCGAAGTGGCGCTTCCGACCAGGGCTAAAAAGCGGCCAACCCGTCGCGGTTCAAGCCCGTGTAGAAGTGAACTTCCGAATCCTCTGCAAGAAGATTTGACGGTACCGCATCATCATCTACGGCCCCTCATAAAAGCTCGCCGCGACTTCGGCGCGCGTGACTCGCCAGCCTAAAACCGGCCATTTAACTTACTCTAGAAATTGTGTCGATCGATTCCGCCCAGATTCCCACAAAGCTCCCCAGATTAGCACTCATCGCGGCGGTTGTGGCGTTTGTATTCGCCGCATTATGCCTGCTTGCGGCAATCGAGCAACCGGTTGCTGTCCTCCCAGCCCTCCTTTCCATACTGGCCGGATTTGGCACATTGCGAAGACGCATCTGGAGCGCATACGGCTTCGCGCTTTTGCAACTCAGCCAACTTGCAGTTCTATCGTTCGTAGTGCTTCGCTCGAACAACTCTTCGAGCCGTGAGATTTTGCTCGCGGCTGCCGTCAGTCTCGCGCTCTGTGTTTTGTTCTGGTTCGCAGCGAGATCACTCGCTTCCACAGGTGCGCAGCGCGGCCTCGTGTGGCCCTGGATCGCGGCTGCTTGTGCCTTTACTCTCCCGTTCATTTTCTTTCAGGCTTTTGTGATTCCAACGGGCGCAATGGAAGATACCCTTCTAATCGGTGATCACATCTTAGTCCGCGTGTTCCCCCGCGTTCACCCGCAGAGAGGTGACATGGTCGTGTTCCATTATCCAATCGATCGTCGTCAGGTCTTTGTAAAACGAGTGATCGGTTTACCAAGCGACCGTATTCGAATCGTTTCGAAAACTGTTTACAGAAACGGATCTATATTGACGGAGCCGTATGCCGTTCACAAGTTCAACTCCATAGATCCGTACCGTGATAATTTCCCAGGCAACCTCTCCCGAATAGCGATCCCACCCGGCCTCCCCGGCCTGCCCGGCGCGGGAGAAATGCTCCGCAACCACATATTGAACGGTGAGATCCTAGTCCCTCCGGGTAAGTATTTCGTCCTAGGAGATAACCGTGACAACTCACTCGATAGTCGTTACTGGGGTTTTCTGGACGCCTCCGACGTAATCGGAGAACCCATCCTGATCTATGACTCAGAAATAGCCGTGGACTCTACACAAGCTAGCAAGACCGTCGGACGACACCGAAGGCGCTGGAACAGAATCTTCAAGCCTCTTTAGTTGACTTTCGGGACATTATCACAATCGAGCCTGACAAGATGGGCGGCCTTGTATTCGTGGCCTTCGCATCACACGATAAGAGGCTTTCGCGCGGTGGCTACATAGGCGAGAAACACTGATCCGCTCCGCCGATGCTCAACGCTCGAATCCGAGCCGCGACCGTCAGGGAGCTTGATCGCCCCAACAGAACCCGACCGTCAGAAAGTGGTAAATCGTTTTGCCGCCGATCCGTTGATTTCGCATCACCGCCTAAGACGCGCTTGAGAATCTGGCGTCCCGCATGACGGAGTCCGAGATCCTCGCCGATTTCCCAGATCTCGGGCCCGGAGATTTGCGGGCAGTGCTCGCGTTTGCAGCCGACCGCGAACATAAACCTCTCCCCCCTCCGGGTAGTCACTTCCAGGGAACAGCCGACTATGCACGCTTCGGTAGAATGTGGGTGCCCCCAGCGGCTACGGCGCTTGGAGCACACAGAAGCCGAAACAATGCCGAAGCAGACTCAAGTGTTCTCACTCTTTCTCGCGGGCGCTGGCGATGTTAAAGAGGAGCAGACGCTGGTCGGACGGATAACCGAAGAATGGAATCTTGAGAACTGGCCTGCTAGACAAGCCTTAATTTCGATCAGCTCGTGGAGATCGAGCGCGTACCCTGATTCGGGTAACGAGCCACAGCAACTCATCAATAAGCAGCTTTTAGATCACGCGGATATAATTGTTGGCATTTTTTGGACGCGCTTCGGAACTCCGACCTCTGCGGCGCAATCCGGTACGCTTGAGGAAATTGAAAGGGGCATGGCGACCGGGAAGAAAGTGATGATTTATTTCTCGGACCGCGATATTTCGCCGAGTACCCTTGATGCTCAGCAGTATTCGCAGATTCTCGCCTTCAAAAAAAAATACGCCGAGCAAGGCTTGTATTGTACATATAAATCTCTTGATGAATTCGCTTTGGTTTTTCGCCGTCATCTGGGGCGCCTGATGAACGAGATGCTCGGACCACCGAGCAAGGACGCATGCTCGTCCGACGACAACGGGACAGAGATACTCGAGTTAGGTCTACCGGTTGAGTATTGGATCCTTGTGTTAGCGGCGGTCGAACGGTTGGCCGAAATCTCTCGACAGCGAATAGAACAGATGCGCACGCAAGGTTTGAAAGTCGAGGATGTTGATCCCAACCTTAGACATGCGACTATTGGTCCCGTAATACTACGCGCGCGCCTTATAGACTTCCTGAGCAAATATGGCGTCATCAAGCCAGACCTCGCCGCAAGAGCAGGTTTGAACGCGTTATTAAAATCGGCGCCAGTTGAGAGCGCGTCTCGGGAACCGAATTAACTAAAACGCCTCATTACGGTTCGAACGCGCTAATATACTCAGACTCAGCTCCCTGAATGACGGAGTCCCGTGTGCTGTCCAGTGAACTAGCACTCGGGCTCTGATGAATTTTTGGGCAAAGTTACACAGCGAAATACGGCGTTAGAGACTTCCACTCGCTCTAGCTACGCGCCTGCGGAGCGGCTCGGCTGGCTCGCGGGGGGCGCAACAAACCGTCCGCGCTCGTAAATTCGCTGCGTTGGATGAAGTCGCTCAATTGGCGATGGTATGAGCGCGAGTGCGTCGAGGAGACACTGATGGAGAATTCCTCTATTATTTCTTATTAATCTGTTGAGCTCCCGCCCAAATCAACAACTTACGGCTGCCGCTCTACTTCGTCCTAACGACGAAAAGCGCGCTACTCCTCAGCACCTATTCCATTAGAAAAGGAAAATCTTCTATGCACGGTAACGTATTTGAATATGAGAAAGGACGGGGGTGGAAAATCGGCCCCGGCGCCGTGCTGATTGTCGCGGCAGTATTGTGCTTCATCCTGCTCTATTCAAAAAAGGTCAGCACGTTTGAACTGTTCTGGGCCGCACGCGTTATTTGGGGAATCAGCCTTTAATCGGCAATGCGACGTTTCGTTAGCCTTATGCGCCAACAAAGTAATAGAGCGAGCGCCCGCGGCTACCGCCCCTTTCTTCCCTCCACCCTCCTCTCCACTCTCGGCCCCACCACCGAACCAATCTCAATCACCGGCATCAGCGAATTCGCATTCTCTAGCGGCCGCCGCGCCGCCCGCGCGCTCAGCTCCCGATTCAGCGTCTCCACAAAGCCCTGCATCTGCTTCTGCATCGCGTCCATCTTCTCGCGCATGTTGAGAATAATCTCCACGCCCGCAAGATTCACGCCCAGCTCCCGCGTCAGCTTCAAAATCACTTCCAACCGCTCCAGGTCTTCGTCCGTATAAAGCCGCGTGTTGCCCTCGCTCCGCGACGGCGCGAGCAATCCCTCCCGCTCATACAACCGCAGCGTCTGTGGATGAATCGCATACTGCTCCGCTACCGCCGAGATCATGTAAGCCGCTTTGCCCTTGCTCTTCTTCATCGCCGTCCTCCCCGCATCAGGCCGCAGGCTGCACGTGCTTCCACATCTCCGCCCGCACGTCCTCTTTCTGCGCTTGCGCCAGCTCCCGCAGCAGCTCCCGCGTGCGCTCATTGTGCACATCCGGGGCCCGCAGCACTACCTCGACAATCTCATCCCCTCGCGAATTCTTTCGCGCATTGAAAACGCCCTTCTCGCGCAGCCGGAACTTCTGCCCGTTCTGCGTCCCTTGCGGAATTTTCAGCAGGGATCGCCCGTCAATCGTCGGCACTTCGATCTTCGCGCCAAGACCCGCCTCCGGAATCGTAACGGGCACCTGCACTTCAATGTTGTCTCCATTGCGCTTGAAGAAAGGATGCTCTTCCACCCGAATTGTGATGTACAAATCCCCCGCCGGACCGCCCGCTACCCCTGCGTTTCCCTTCCCCGCCACGCGAAGCCGCGACCCCGACGCAACCCCCGCCGGTATCCTCACCTCCACCGAATCCGGGCGCGAAATCACGCCCTCGCCTCGGCACGTCGGACACGTATTCTTCAACCGCCCCGTTCCCTCGCATCTCTGGCACGGCAGATTGAATTTCATCGCGCCGGCCATTTGCGTCACCGTTCCCGTTCCGTCGCATTCCGGACACACCGCGACATTCTTCCCCGCCGAACCCGTGCCGTGGCACGTCTCGCATGTCTCCTGGCGCGAGATGTTCACCTTCACCTGCGTGCCCCGAATCGATTGCCAAAAATCGACGTGCAAACCATATTCGAGATCCCCGCCGCGCTCCGGTTGCGTGCTCCCCTTGCGCGATCCCGACCTGAAAAACTGGCTGAAGATATCGCGGAACCCGCCGCCAAATCCTTCAGATTCGCCACCTGCGCTGAATCCACCGGCCCCGGCCCCACCGCCTCCAGCCGCTTGCTGCTGTCGGATGTATTCGCTGAAATCAAATCCGCCAAACCCCGGACCGCCACCCGCTCCGCCGCTATTCGGCGGCGGCACGTTGTCCGAATAGAAACCGTATTGATCGTAAACTTTACGCTTGTTATCGTCGCTCAGGACGTCATACGCTTCCTGAACCTTCTTAAACCGCTCCTCTGCGCTCTTGTCCCCGGGATTTAAATCGGGATGATATTTGCGCGCCAGCTTCCGGTACGACTTGCGAATCTCATCCGCGCTCGCCCCGCGCGCCACCCCGAGTGTCTCGTAATAATCTTTTGTCGCAGCAGGCATATCGATATAGGAAGCGGCGGTCCCATCGCGAACCGCCGCCTATCTCCGAACCAAAACCGGTTTCCCAGTTTTGTTATTTCTTGTCTTCTACGTCGACGAACTCAGCATCGACCACATTGTCTTTGGGCTTCTCGCCCGCTTCCGCGCCTGTCTCAGCTCCGGCGCCCGGTTGAGGTCCTGCTCCCGCGCCGTTGCCGCTTGGCGTACTCTGCGCTTTGTACATCGCCTCCGCAAGCTTATGGCTTGCAGTCGTCAGTTTGTCTGTCGCCGCGTTGATCTTGTCCAAGCCGCCGTCCGCCATGGCCTTCTTCACCTCTTCCACAGCCGACTCTACCTGCTTTGCATCCGCCTCCGAGATCTTCTCGCGATGCTCCTTCAACATCTTCTCGACGTTGTAGACCATTGCGTCCGCGCGATTCCGGGCTTCGATCTCATCTTTCTTTTTGCGATCCTCGGCCCCGTGCGTCTCCGCATCGCGCGCCATCTTCTCGACTTCGTCCTTGCTCAGGCCAGAAGAAGAGGTGATCGTGATCTTCTGCTCGTTGTTCGTCGCGCGATCCTTTGCCGTTACGTTCAAAATTCCGTTCGCATCGATGTCGAACGTCACTTCAATCTGCGGGATGCCGCGCGGCGCAGGCGGAATTCCCACTAATTGGAAGACGCCCAGCAGCCGGTTGTCCCGCGCCATCGAGCGCTCACCCTGGTACACCTTGATCTCGACCGAGGTCTGGCTGTCCGCCGCCGTCGAGAACACCTCGCTCTTGCGCGTCGGTATCGTCGTGTTCCGATCAATCAGCTTTGTAAACACTCCGCCCAGCGTCTCGATCCCGAGCGATAGCGGCGTCACGTCGAGCAGCAGCACATCCTTGACTTCGCCGCCCAAGACACCGCCCTGAACAGCCGCGCCGACCGCGACCACTTCGTCGGGATTCACGCTCTTGTTCGGCTCTTTGCCGAAAAGGTTCCGAACGATCTGCTGAATCTTAGGCATGCGCGTCGCGCCGCCCACCAGAACCACTTCATCGATATTCTGCGGCGTCACATTGGCATCGGCCATCGCTTGCTTGCAAGGAGCCACCGAGCGCTGCAGAATGTCGTCAACCATCTGCTCCAGCCGCGCCCGCGTCAGCTTTACCGCCAAATGTTTCGGGCCGGTCTGAGTCGCCGTGATGAACGGCAGGTTGATCTCGGTCTCCAGCATCGTAGAAAGCTCGATCTTTGCCTTCTCCGCCGCTTCCTTCAGGCGTTGCAGCGCCATCTGGTCTTTCGAGAGATCGACGCCCTCCGTCTTCTGGAACTCCTGAACCAGCCAATCGATAATCCGCTGGTCGATGTTGTCGCCGCCTAGGTGCGTATCGCCATTCGTCGATTTCACCTCGACGACACCTTCGCCGACTTCCAAGATCGAGATGTCAAACGTACCGCCACCGAAGTCATAGACCGCGATCGTCTCGTTCTTCTTCTTGTCCAATCCGTAAGCCAGCGCCGCAGCCGTCGGCTCATTGATGATGCGCATCACTTCGAGCCCTGCAATCTGCCCGGCATCTTTCGTCGCCTGCCGCTGCGCGTCATTGAAGTACGCCGGCACCGTGATCACCGCCTTGGTGACCTTCTCGCCCAGATACGCTTCCGCCGCTTCCTTCAGCTTCGTCAGAATCATCGCCGAAATCTCAGGCGGCGAGTACTTCTTTCCCTGAATCTCAACCCGCGCGTCTCCGTTCTCCCCCGCCACAACCTTATAAGGAACGAGCTTCATCTCCTCGCTCACTTCGTTGAAGCGGCGTCCCATAAAACGCTTGATCGAATAAACCGTGTTTTCCGGGTTTGTCACGGCCTGGCGCTTCGCCACCTGACCCACCAGCCGTTCCCCGCCCTTGGTGAACCCGACCACAGATGGCGTCGTCCGCCCACCCTCCTGGTTGGGGATCACTGCAGGCTGCCCGCCTTCCATCACCGACACAACCGAGTTTGTGGTTCCGAGGTCAATTCCGATAATCTTACTCATGTGTTTTCAATCCTCCGCCAGCTCCAACGACCGGCTCTCTTTAGCACAATCTTATTATTGAATATGAGTCTCCAATTGTCAAGTTCTCAAGAGACGACTCAACCAACGCTGACTGTAGCCGCGGCCGCCGACCTCGCCCCCCTCGAACCGGAACTCGCCAGCAATTTCGAAAAAACAAACCCAATCCGGATCAAATGGGTCACCGGCGCAAGCGCCATTCTCTCGCAAAACATTGAAAACGGAGCACCTTACGATGTGTTACTCTCCGCGAACGCCCAGTTCGTCGACCGCCTGAGTTCGTTTCGCAAAATTGACCCCGCTTCGGTCAAAGTCTATGCCCTTGGCCGCCTCGGCATTCTCTGGAAAGATGGCAAGCGTCACCCGATCAAGAACTTAAAGGAGAATTGGGTTCGTTTCGTAGCGCTGCCGAATCCGAAGCTCGCCCCCTACGGGGTCGCCGCGGAGGAAACCCTTAAGCACGCCGGGGTCTGGGAGTTCGTTTCGCAGAAAGTGGTCTATGGCGAGAACGTCCGCCAAACCCTTCAGCTCTTCGAAAGTGGAAATGCCGACGCAGTCCTCACCTCGAACTCGCTATTACAGGGGAAGAACGCAGAGGTGATTCCGGATGACTGGCACAAGCCGATTGTCCAAAAATGCGGGATCGTTGCTGAAAGCAAGAACTTAGAAACCGCCCGGAAGTTTGCCGATTTCCTGACCAGCGCCGCCGGCGAGGCCATTTTCGCGAAATTCGGCTTTGCTTCGGGACCTACGCCTTCGGGTGCGCCCGATCGTAAACGGCCTGTAAATCCTTGAGCGAAACTTGCGTGTACTTCTGTGTAGTCGAGAGCCGGGCGTGGCCCAGCAGTTCTTGAATGGCCCGCAAGTCCGCCCCATCGCTGAGAAGATGAGTGGCATAGGCGTGCCGGAAACTGTGCGGGTGAACCGTCGAATCGCCCGTCACAAACAGCGCGTACAGCTTCACCAGTCTCCTGACCTGCCGGTCACTCAATCGGGTCCCTCGTGATCCCACAAAAAGCGCTCGTTCTCCTGGACTAGCTTTCCTCTCCGGGAGCCATCGTTCAACCGCACTGACAGCCCGGCCAGCAATCGGCACTTGCCGCTCCTTGTTCCCCTTCCCTCGAACGCGCAGCCAGCCTTCACGTAAATCAATGTCTTCGAGATTGATGCCGACAAGCTCGCTGACTCGGATTCCGCAGCCATAGAGCAGTTCGAGGAAAGCCATATCGCGCTCTTTCGACGGCTTCTCAACCGGCTGCCCCGCTTCCACGGCATCGAGCAGATTGTTCGTCTTCTCCGCGCTCATAACGTCCGGGAGCCGCTGCTTCATCTTCGGCGTCCGCAGTCTAGCCGCCACATTGCTCGCCAGCACTCCTTCTTGCACGAGAAACTTCAAAAGGGCTCGGACTGCCGCAATCTTCCGGCGCACACTCACCACCGTGAGCCCCTGGTCATAGAGCCACGCCAGCCATTCGCGCAAAAGCGGGAGATCTAACCGCTCCACCGCCGGTTCGCCCGTCGGGTCGAAATAGGCTGCAAACTGTTCCAGATCCGAGCAGTAATTGCGCACGGTGTGCTTCGACGCGCCGCGCCGCTCGAGCTCACGCAGATACTTCGTGATAGAGGCTCGCAGAGCTGCCATCGCGAAATCCCTCGAACGCTTCTGCCGCTCTCCGGCACACCTCGGCATGCCGCGCCTTCTTGTCATGCCGCAACCTGCGTTTCGTCGGCTTGTCCAATGGTGGCAGCAGATCGAAGGTAATATTCGCCGGCTGAAAGTGACGCGGATCGGCGTGTGTGACGTAGTGACACAAACTCCCAAACGCCGTTTCACGCGGAAATCGTTGCGGTTCTTCGCCCCGCGCCAGTGCCGCCGCATTTCGCCCGGCGACCAGCCCGGTGGCAATCGACTCCGCATATCCCTCAACCCCCGAAATCTGTCCGGCAAAGAAGATCCGTGGATCGCTCTTCAATTGCAATGTTGAATCAAGTAGAGCCGGGGAGTTGATATATGTATTCCGGTGCATCTGCCCAAAGCGCACGAATTCCGCACCCTCTAGTCCGGGAATCATCCGGAAAATCCGCGCCTGGTCTCCAAATCTCAAATGATTCTGAAACCCAACTAAGTTGTAGCTATCGGCCCGCTGATTCTCTTGCCGGAGCTGCACCGCCGCATACGGCCATCTACCTGTCCTTGGATCTTCGAGTCCCGCTGGTTTCATCGGCCCAAAGCGCAGCGTATCGCGCCCGCGCCGCGCGATCTCTTCAATGGGCAGGCATCCCTCGAAGTACGGAATTTTATCTTCTTCGATATGAGCCTCATACGAAGCCGCGCCCAGCAGAGCAGTAACAAACGTTTCGTACTGTTCCTTATTGAAAGGACAGTTGAGGTAATCATCTGTGCCGTCGAGCGATTTTCCATATCGCGAAGCTCGAAACACAACAGAAAAATCGATCGAATCGGCGCAAACAATCGGACTGATGCTGTCGTAAAAGTAAAGCCGGTGAGAGCCGGTAAGCCGGCTGATTTCATTCGCCAGTGCTTCACTCGTGAGCGGCCCGGTCGCGACGATTACGATTCCGGAACGAGGTATTTGAGTGATTTCACCGCGTCGAACTTCAATGAAGCGATGGGGTTGTATGGCATTTGTAATCTCGCGCGAAAACACTTCGCGGTCTACCGTGAGCGCGTGCCCGCCCGGAACTCGCGCCGCCTCTGCCGCCCGCATTAGCAGCGAATCCAAACGCCGCATTTCTTGTTTCAACAGCCACGGTGCTGAATGAACTTGCTCGCTCTTCAGGGAATTGCTGCAAACCAGCTCGCCGAAAGCGTCCGTCTTATGGGCGGGGGTGCGCTTCTGCGGACGCATCTCATGCAGTACAACCTTTACGCCCGCTTCCGCAGCTTGGAAGGCTGCCTCGCAGCCCGCAAGTCCTGCGCCAATAATTTCGATACTGCCCAAAGCCTATTCTATGAAGCTGTGGCGCAGGCCATCGCTTTTTGTGGCCTGCGGGAATGCTGTGGTGCAGGCCATCGTTTTTTGTGGCCTGCGGGAATGCCGCGGCGCAGGCCATCGTTTTTTGTGACCTGCGGAAATGCTGTGGCGCAGGCCATCGTTTTTCGTGGCCTGCGGAAATTTCGCAAGCCGCTAAAAAGCTTCCCGATATTCCCCGAAAACTTTCCGCAGCGCATCCGAAATCTCGCCCAATGTTACAAAGCTCCGGCAGCATTCGAGGATGCCCGGCATCAGATTTTCTGTTCCTCTCGCCGCAGTTTCAAGCTGGGAGATCGCTGCGCACGCCACGTCCGCCGAACGCGAGGCTCGAACTTCCCTGAGCCGCTCGATCTGCCGCTTTTCAAGCTCCGGGTCGACACGGAAAGGTTTCGGCGGCTCGACTTCGTCCGCTTGAAACTTGTTCACGCCGACCACAATTTGCTTGCCCTCTTCGACAGCTTTCTGATACTGATAGGCCGCATTCTGTATCTCGGCTTGAATGTAGCCTTTCTCAATCGCCGCGAGTGTTCCGCCCAAAGCGTCGATGCGCTGAATGTAATCGCGAGCGCCTGCCTCGATCTCATCCGTGAGCCTTTCAATGTACTTGCTTCCGCCCAGCGGATCGGGCGCCGCGATCACGCCGCTCTCATAGGCGATCACCTGCTGCGTGCGAAGCGCAATGCGCGCTGCGTGCTCCGTCGGAAGCGACAAAGCTTCGTCTTGGGCGTTCGTATGCAGCGACTGCGTCCCTCCGAGCACCGCCGCCATAGCCTGGAGTGCCACGCGTACGACATTCACTTCGGGCTGCTGCGCCGTGAGTGTCGATCCGCCGGTTTGCGTATGAAACCGCAGCATGCAGGAACGGTCGGATTTCGCGCCAAAGCGCTCGCGCATAACGTGCGCGTAAAGCCGCCGTGCCGCGCGAAATTTCGCGATCTCTTCAAGAAAATTATTGTGTGCGTTAAAAAAGAAACTCAGCCGCGGCGCAAACGCATCTACGCCCAGCCCCGCCGCAATCGCCATCTCGATGTAAGCAATCGCGTTAGCCAGCGTGAACGCCACTTCCTGGATGGCCGTCGAGCCTGCCTCTCGAATGTGATAGCCGCTAATCGAGATTGTGTTCCATTCGGGCATTTCATGGCCCGCCCATGCGAACAAGTCCGTGATGATGCGCATCGCAGGTCGCGGCGGATAGATGTAAGTCCCGCGCGCGATGTACTCTTTCAAGATGTCGTTCTGAACGGTTCCCGAGAGCTTCCTCCGGTCCGCGCCCTGGCTCTCCGCAACCAGTACATACAGGCACAGCAGAATCGCCGCAGTCGAATTGATCGTCATGGACGTGCTGACTTCTTCGAGCTTGATGCCCTCGAACAGCACTTGCATATCCGCAAGCGAATTAATTGCCACCCCGACTCGGCCCACCTCGCCAGCCGCGAGCGGATGATCGGAATCCATGCCCATCTGTGTCGGGAGATCGAACGCGACGGAAAGGCCGGTGATGCCTTGCGACAGAAGAAACTTGTATCGTGCGTTGCTCTCCTCGGCCGTTCCAAAACCCGCATACTGACGCATGGTCCACAGCCGGCGCCGGTACATGTCGGGATAAATGCCGCGCGTGAATGGAAACTGGCCAGGTTGCTCGGAAATCGGCAAAGCGGTTCAGCGCCGCGAGATGCGCCGCGCTTTCAAGAACGAAGCTACACAAAAAAAGGCCATCACCGCGCCGAGAAAGATGCCGAAGATCATGCCGGGAGGATTCTGCCGGTTGTGGATCGCATACCAGAGAAAGGAGACAGCAAACAGCAGGAAGAGACCGCCGATCGCTTGATTCCAAATAATGCGGGCTGGTTTTACAACTTCAGGAACGACATGTTGCGTGAACTTCTTCGCCGTGTCCACGTTTGCGTACCGATTTGCAATACGAAACGCTTGTCCGAGCTTCACCACGTCCTCATGCTAACACTCGATGACCCTAATCCCTTTCTCGGTTGCTGCCGATACTTCTAGTGACTGGGTGCACATGTCCTCATTCGATAAGTCGCTGATTTTCAAAGACGAAAGTCTGTTCGTCAGCGACGCTGATGAAAGCCAAGCGGAAATCGAATCGCACGCCGCCAGTCTGCGCAACCCGGAAAGATTCACTCCGCGCGCACCGCAGAGCCTAGCCGAGACGGGCTTGCCCGGTTCCCTGTTCGAACAGCTCATCTTGAAGATTCTGTATTTCCAGGGCGACACGATGGGAGGCGATCTAAGCCGAGCCATAGGGCTTGCGTTCAGCTTGATAGAGCAGATTATCGAGGGGTTCAAGTTTAAGCAGCTCCTTGAAGTGAAAAGCTCGCGCGGATTCGGCCCCATTTCGGCACTGCTCGCATTAACGGAAAAAGGCCGTTCCGTCGCTCGCGATTACCTCGAGAGCAATCAATACGTCGGCCCCGTTCCTGTATCCATTACTCAATATCGCGACGCTGTTCTGGCGCAGCGCATGCCAGGGCTTTGGCTCACACGAGAGCGCTTGGTACAGGCCTATTCCCACATGGTCACAACGGATGGAATGCTCGATCAGATCGGGCCCGCGGTTAGCTCCGGCAAATCGCTCCTTATATACGGCCAGCCGGGGAACGGTAAAACACAAATGGCCGAAGCGCTCTCCCAAATTCAGAGCTCCGACATCTACATCCCTTACGCCCTCGAATGTCAGGGCAATATCATCCAGCTCTTCGACCCGATTTATCACAAGCTTTCGACACATGAGGAGCGCGTTCTCGATTCCGATTTTCAACATGACGGCCGCTGGGTGCGCGTTCGCCGCCCATTCATTGCATCGGGCGGCGAATTGTCGCTATCGATGCTCGATTTGAGCTACAACACGGTCTCGAAAATCTACGACGCCCCTTTCCAGTTGAAAGCGAACAACGGGATTTACCTGATCGACGATTTCGGGCGGCAGAAAGCGACTGCTGCGGAAATTCTCAATCGCTGGATCGTACCGATGGAGCGCCGCATTGACTATCTATCGTTCTCAAACGGCGGCAAAATGACCGTTCCTTTCGAGACGTTTCTGATTTTTTCAACCAACCTTACGCCGGATAAGCTCGGCGACGAAGCCTTCCTTCGCAGGATTCAATACAAGATGCTATTGCGCAGCCCCAAAATCGACGAGTTCCGAACCATCTTTTGCAAGGTCTGTGAATCGCAGGGCCTTCATGCGCCAACTGATCTCATCGATTCCTTTATCTTGAAGCATTACTCCAACACGGGAAAGCAATTCCGCCGCTGTCATCCTCGCGATCTAATCTCGCAGGCAGTTGACTTCATAAACTTTAACCGCCTGCCTTACGAGCTAACGGAAAACTTGCTGGATCACGTCTTCGAAAGCTGTTTTATTTCGACAGCCGACCTCAGCGAGACCTAGGCCGCTACATTACTGCCCTTCGGCTTCAAGAAACCGTTCGGCTTCGATTGCGGCCATACAGCCGGCGCCGGCGGCAGTAACGGCCTGGCGGTAAACCCGGTCCTGTACGTCGCCTGCATGGAAAACGCCTTGAATATTGGTTCTGGCGCCGCCGTGCGAAACGACGTAGCCATCCTGATCGAGATCGAGTTGGCCGGCAAAAGGCGTCGTATTCGGAATGTGGCCGATGGCGACGAAAAAGCCGTCCACTTCCTCGTCGTACACTTCATGTGTCCGCAGGTTCCGGAGCTTGACGCCAGTCACATGTCCTACTGCCGGGTCATGGATGTCTTCAACGACCGTGTGCGTGAGAAAGTTGATCTTCGGGTTGTGCCTCGCGCGGTCCAGCATGATTTTCGAGGCGCGGAAGGTTTCGCTTCGATGGATGATCGTGACTTCACTCCCGAAGCGGCTAAGAAAGTTCGCTTCTTCCATTGCCGAATCGCCGCCCCCGACCACAATGATCTTTTTTCCGCGAAAGAAAAAGCCGTCGCAAGTAGCGCACGAGCTAACGCCATGTCCGATCAGCTTTTGTTCATTCGGCAGATTCAACCATCGCGCCGAGGCGCCGGTAGCAACTATCAATGTGCGCGTCTGAACCTTTTCGCCGTGATCGAATTCGAGAGTAAATGGACGGCGAGATAGATCGGCGTGCGTAACACGGCCATGTTGATAAACGGCTCCAAAACGCTGCGCCTGCTTCTTCATTTCTTCGATCAAAGCGGGGCCTTGCACGCCTTCGGGAAAACCCGGAAAGTTCTCAACGTCAGTTGTGATGGAAAGCTGCCCGCCGGGCTCGTGGCCTTCGAATACCAGCGGTTTTAGATTGGCCCTGGCAGCGTAAATCGCTGCAGTGTTTCCTGCGCAGCCCGAGCCAAGGATGACTATCTTCGCGACATCGCTCATGTAAGGAAGTGGCTCGCCAGGCGATAGGCGATCCACGAACCAGAGTACGCCAGAGCGAGCATGTAGGAGAACTGGAAGATTGGCCACTTCCAGCCGCCTGTCTCTCGCTTGACGATAGCGATGGTTGAGAAGCACTGCATGGCGAAAGCGAAGAAGATGAGCAGCGCAACCGCGCCCGCGGGGCTCAAATCCTTACGCACGGCTTTTTGGAGTCCTTCCGATGGTTCGTCCCCTTCGATGCCGTAAATCGTGCCGAGTGTTCCCACAATAACCTCGCGCGCGGCAAGAGAAGTGATCAGACCGATGCCGATCTTCCAGTTGAATCCGAGAGGCTTGATCGCGGGCTCAACACCCTTTCCGACCATGCCCGCATAGCTATGCTCGAGCGGTGGTGTCTTGCCATGCTGAAGCGGCAAATGCGCGAGTACCCAGATGCTAATCGCAACCAAGAGAATGACCGTGCCGGCTCTCGTGAGGAAGATTTTTGCCCGGTCGATGAGACGCAAGGCTAAAGAGCGCAAAGTAGGCCAGCGGTACGGGGGCATCTCCAGAACGAACGATGATCGCTGGCTTTTCAGAATGGTTGACTTAAGCATTCGTGCCGTGAAAAGCGCGGCTAAGAATCCCAGGACGTATAAGCTGAGCATCGTCGCGGCGGGCAGATAAAGCACACCGCGCAGTATCGGTATGTTTGGCACAAAGGCAGCGATCAGCAATGTATAAACCGGCAGCCTCGCAGAGCACGTCATGAGCGGAGCAATCATGATCGTCGCGATCCGGTCTCGCTTGTTCTCGATCACACGAGTTGCCATGACCGCAGGGACCGCGCACGCATACGAGGAGAGCAACGGTATAAATGACTTTCCTTGCAATCCGAACTTCGCCATCGTCCGGTCTGCAATCAGAGCCGCGCGCGCAAGGTAACCTGAGTCCTCGAGGATTCCGATGAAGAGGAACAGCAGCAGAATCTGCGGCAAGAAAACCACTACCGCACCGACACCGCTCCAGACTCCATCTATCAGCAGAGATCGGAATGGCGTGTCGGGCAAAACGCTTGTCATCCAATGGCCCGAAGCGGCGACAGCTTGCTTGAGTCCCTCCATTGCCGGTTGCGCCCAGGAGAAAATACTTTGAAACACGGCGATCACAACAGCAGCGAAGATGACCGGCCCCGCAATAGGATGTAGAAACACGGTATCCAACCGGCGTGTCCAAAGCGGTGGGGACGGCGCTTTATAGGAGGCGCGGACGCCGAGCTTGGCGGCCCATTGACGGCACTTCGGCACGTCTTGCAAAACAGGAAGCTCAACTCTAGGCAGCGCCACCGTGCTCAGCTTGGCCGCGGTAGCAAGCAGGAACTGCTGAACGCGATCAATGCCGGTGCCCTTGGTTGCGCTGACGAGGGCCACAGGCGAATTCAACTCGGCCGAAAGAGCGGCGACGTCCACTTTGCCGCCCCGCAGAGCTAGATCGTCGGCCATATTGAGCAGAATCAACGTCGGCATGCCGAGGCTGAGGATCGGCGCGGCGAGCACCAGGTTCCTTCCTAAGTTGGTGGAGTCGAGGATGAGAATCACAGCATCGGGCTTGGGGAAATCAGGCCGCTCACCTTTGAGAACGTCGTGAGTGACCTGTTCATCTTCGGCGCGAGGATGCAGGCTGTACACGCCTGGAAGATCGACGAGAAAAACCTCCTGTTCATCCTTGAGCTTGGCCTTTCCCATCCGGTGCTCCACAGTGACACCGGGAAAGTTGGCAACTTTTTGCCGAAGGCCTGTCAGGCGATTGAAGAGAGTTGATTTTCCGGAGTTCGGCGGACCTACAATGGCAACGATAATCGGATGATCGTGCGCCGCCCGCGGCAAAGGAATCGCCGGGTTCGGAAGAAGATTCGTTCGAGGGGCACCGCCGTGGCAGGAGCTCATGGAAGAACGACCAGATCAGATTCGGGATCGCGGCGGATAAAAACCCGCGCGGCTGTCTCGTGCCGGAGCGCCACTTCAGATCCGTCCACGCGAAAGATGCGCGGGCCTCCTCCCGGCGCGCGGCGAGCCGGAATCACCTCATTGCCCGGAAGAAAGCCGAGCTCCATTAAGCGCCGAGCGATGTCTTCGGGTAACTCGAGGTGATCCAAGATGCAGCGCTGACCCATCGGGAGTTCCGCGAGCGTATGCACAACGGTTGGCGGCACGTTCTTGCCGCTCCTGACCTTCCGGCCTTTTACTTTGGGGCGCATCCAGATATAAGACCAGTTTAGTACCACATTGCTAAATCATTGCTAAAAAGGTGATTGGGTTGCTATGATCAACGTGTGCTGCGAGACCACTCGCAACATCCTACTGCGGTTCTAGAGAGGGAACCGGGTGGATTTTACACCCGGAAGGAAGTCTGCCGGCTACTGAAGATTGGCGGGCGGCAGCTCAAGAGCTGGGAGCATCAGCAATTGATCCCCGAACTTTCCGAGTATCGCTTCGCCGATCTTCTTGCGCTCAAGACCGTAATGCGCTTGAGGGGCGAGCAAGTCCATCCTCGTGTAATCAAACGGACTCTTCATGCGCTCCGCGAACGGCTGAAGGATCTGCCGCATCCAAGCACCGATGTTCGCGTTTATAAGGAAGGCCGGCGCGTACGGGTTCAAATCGGAAAGCAGCGGATGGAACCCATTTCAGGCCAACTGGTTTTCGATTTCGCCGAGGATGAGATCAACAAGCTGCTTCAACTGCCCGTTTCTCAAAAGAGCAGCAGCGCGGCTGTGGCGGAGAGCCTGCGCAACAAAATCGAAGCGGATCGCTGGTTCGAGCAGGGATTGGAGCTCGAGCGGAGAGGCGCGCCGTATCAGCAGGTAATCGAAGCTTATGAGAAAGCAGCCGAGCTCGACCCGCATTCGGCTGGAGCGCTCGTTAATCTGGGCACGGTTTTCTTCAATGGCCACGCATGGGCGGATGCCGAAGAAAGCTACAAGAAGGCGCTGGCGATCGACCAAAATTATCCGCTTGCCCATTTCAACCTTGCGAATCTCTACGACGAGCGAGGCGACACAACCAGTGCGCTGTATCACTACAAAGCCGCGCTGAGGCTCTCACCTGGATATGCAGATGCGCACTATAACGTCGCGCTGCTGTATCAAAGTTTGGGTAGTGTGATGGATGCCGTTAAGCATTGGAGGGCGTACATACGGCTGGATTCGCAGAGTACTTGGGCGGAAATCGCAAGGCGCGAGCTGGCCAAACTGGAGGCGGCGACAGTGCTGCAGGGCAACCGGCCGGATTGTTCCAAGATGCATCTGGTCAAAAGCGACAAGACTTGAGCGTTCCATCTGCGCATCGGCGGAGTGCTGCGGCCATTATTCTGGCCGCGGGTGCAGGGACTCGGATGGGCACTCTGAAGCAACTGCTTTTCTATAGCGGCAAGACGCTGCTACAGCATTCAATCGATGAGGCTGCAGACGCGGGGTTTTGTCCCATTGTTGTGGTTGTGGGATCCGGCGCGGAGGAGATCCGGCGCTTGGTTTCGGGAGCGATACAAATCGTAGAAAACAAAAAATGGCAGACGGGAATGGGATCCTCAATTGTCGCAGGAATGCGCGCGTTGCTCAATCATTCTGAGCCTGTGTCCGCTGTCGCTCTCCTTGTCGCAGATCAACCGCTAGTCAAAGCAAACCATCTTTCGGCGATGCTCGGATTGCTAGGCGCAGACGCTGAAATTGTGGCGGCAGAATACAGCGGCACTGTTGGCGTGCCTGCGCTGTTCACGCGAGAATGGTTTGAGGCGCTTCTGGCGCTTTCGCCAGAAGAAGGCGCACGCACTTTGCTGCGCGGCGGAAGCACAAAAATCGCGCGGTTTCCTTTACCTGAGGCGGCGGTAGACCTCGATACGCGAGAAGACTTCGAAAACTTTACTTCGGCGGTTCAGTCTCGCCGAACGTAATCGTGGATTCAGCCCCAAATCGCTTGTAATTCAGATACCGGATGATGATTCGGATGCGCTGCGGCCAATCCCGGAAGAACAGCGTATCGTCGGCATAGGTTTCTTCGGGGAAGAGCCATTTTCCGTCTACTTCCCGGCGAATCGTCGTGAAATGCGGGAATAGATTCTGCTGCTTCAGGGTTTCGATTTGCGGAACCGCTTGTCCTTCGGTGCGAATCACAGCCAAATCGGATTCCCTCACCCACAGGGTCCCTTCAAAAAATCGTTGGGTCGAAAGAATCTGGCGCGGCCTAAGGTATTCGACGAAACAGTTGACGCCATCGATTGTCTCTTCGCCTTTATATTTCGCTTCGTACAGGGGCAACTGCTCTGTAGTGATGAAGAAGGGTTGAACATTTCGGATATCGGCGAAATCCTCGGGTGTCAATTTAATCCGCGTCAAGGTGTTTCGCGGCTGCTCGATGACTTGCTCATACCTGATCCGATTGGGTGAAAACGTAACGTCGCGCACCTCGCGATATTCGCCCGTCACGAGACCACGATCATCAAATTCTTGCACAGTTACGGATTGCCTGTAAGTGTAATTCTGCCGCGCTCGCGCATTGTCGGACTCGCGTTGGGCGATCTTTTTCACAAGCCCTGGCGGGGGCTCGGCCGCGTAATTGGAAACAACTGAAATGATCGCCGCCGATGCTACGATTGGGGCGATGTTGCGGACTATGCGCCCGTTTTTTCTAGCACTCATGTGCTCATGGACGGCGCTATTCGTGGTTGCATTGATTTACTCAAACGAACATCCACACTCTCATTGGATCATGCGCGCGGCATTGCCGGCTTTCCTGATCGAGGCGGTTTTCTATGTGGCCTCTGTCTTCGAAGAGACGCGCGCGTCGCTTCGCAAAATCAACTCGCGCATGATCGAAGCGACGATTTTGTGGGCGAGCGCTCTTGTGCCATTCTTCGTGTTCAGCTTCGGAACGGCAACGTTTCACCTGAATGCGCTTGTTTTGCTTGCGCTGCTGTGCGGAGTCCTTGCTTATTGGCATGTGTTGCTGCCGCGGCGTGCGGCTTTTGATTTTGGCTTTCTGGTGATTGCTGCGGCTCCGGTGGTTTTGCGCGTGTTTTCGCGAATCTATCTTTCGCCTGATGGACACACGCGAACGGACATTCTCGGGCATTTGACGTGGATTCGGCTCGGGATCGCAGCGTTGTTGGTGTTGAGGGAATGGCAGCCTGGCGCGTTCGGCTTCTGGCCAAGAGTGCACGAGTGGAAAATTGGCGTGATCTACTTCTTACTCGTACTCGTTCCGCTGTGCGTGCTCGGGATCGAGCTGCGCACCGTCGAGTTCGCGCCGATACATGGAGACTGGTGGCGTGTTACTGGAGTAGCAGCCGGGTATTTTCTCGGCGCTCTGTGGGTGATTGCTTTGAGCGAGGAGCTGTTTTTTCGAGGTGTAATCGAGCGCGCTCTGCTTAACCAATGGAGGTCGCCAGTCACAGCTATCCTGCTTTCAGCGATTCTTTTTGGCGCCGCGCACCTCTGGTTCCGGCGCTTCCCCAATTGGAATCATGCATTTCTTGCCGCGATCTTAGGGATCGGCTGCGGACTGGCATACGTCCGGACGGGGAGTGTACGTAGCTCAATGGTCACTCACGCCTGCGTCGTGACAATTTGGCGTGTTTTGTTCCGGTGAGTCGGTGACGGCTTACCGTGGCAGCACGACTTTCGAAGATTAATGTAGGGTGTTTTGATCGAAGCTGCGAGACTGGCCCTTGCGGGCGCCAGGGAGGTGTTGCTTCAGGGGTCTTTCTATGAGGTTAGTCTCGCTTTGGTGGGAGTTGCCTCCCTGGCTTACTTTCAATATTAGAATATGATTTTGCGGAGCGCAAGAGTTTTTTCTACAAAAATCGAAATTTTTCAAGTGACCAGGTCCGTGAACGTCCATATCCGGCTCCGGATTGGACTTTGAAACATGAACGTAACCATCATGGGTTCAACAGGTTCGATTGGCGTTAGCACGCTTGATGTGGTACGCCAGCACCCGGAACGGTTTCGCGTTTACGGACTCGTTGCCGGTAAGAATCTGGATGTTCTTTGTTCCCAAATTTTGGAATTCAGGCCGAAGGTGGTGGGTGTCGCTGAGAATAAAACCCTAGAAGAGCTACGAACGCGATTGACGAAAACAGCGCTCGCAGGGTGGGAATGGCCGGAGTTGATGGCCGGGCCGCAAGGGCGGGTGGCCGCTGCGACGGCTGCCGAAGTGGACTTCGTGATGTCCGCAATCGTCGGAGTGGCCGGGCTAGAGGCAACATATGAGGCGATCCGAGCGAGAAAACGCGTCGGTTTGGCGAATAAAGAAGTGCTGGTCGCGAGCGGACGGCTGGTGATGAAGGCGGTGCGGCAGAGTGGCGCCGAGTTGATCCCCGTCGATAGCGAGCACAATGGGGCGCATCAATGCTTCCGCGCCGGGGCGCGTTCGGAAGTCACCCGGCTGATACTCACTGCCTCGGGAGGGCCTTTTCGAGACACGCCACCGGAAAAATTGCGGAGCGTGACTCCGGAAGAGGCCTTAAATCATCCAACCTGGAAGATGGGGCGGCGGATCACGATAGATTCGGCGACTCTCATGAACAAGGGTTTCGAGGTGATTGAGGCGTGCTGGTTGTTTGATTTGCAGCCATCTCAAGTGGAGGTGGTGGTGCACCCTCAGTCGTCGATACACGCCATGGTCGAATATAACGACGGGAGCGTGATCGCCCAAATCTCAGCCACTGACATGCGGATGCCAATTCAGTATGCGATGACATACCCCGAACGTGAGCGAGCTCCGGTGCCGCGGCTTGACTGGGCACAAAGCCGCACTTGGCAGTTTTCCCCACCGGATTTCGGCAAGTTCCGTCTATTGAGATTGGCGTACGAGGCTCAAAAAACGGGCGGATCGGCGACATGTACATTGAATGCTGCCGATGAAATTGCTGTAGAAGCGTTCCTGGAGGGGCGGATTTCATTTCCCGCTATAGCGGAGACAGTAGAAGAAACGCTAGCCCGTCAACCAAACCGGGAACCAGCGACAATAGAAGACGTTATTTCAATTGATAGGGCTTCGCGCGAGCTGGCAAGGCAGATTTGTAGCGTGACGCAAAAAGGAGTGAATTGAGCTTGGCTTGGCTACAACCTGTCTTTTGGGCCGTGATTCTTTTCGGAGTCATGATCCTAATCCATGAAATGGGCCATTATTTCGCAGCCCTCCTCGTTGGCATCAAGGTAGAGACATTCAGCTTCGGTTTCGGGCCCCGGCTCTTTGGGGTCAAAGGACGAGAAACCGATTTCCGCATTTCCGCGATTCCTTTTGGGGGATACGTCCGCATGCTTGGAGAACAGCCGGGCGATAACGAATCAGCGGATCCGCGCTCGTTTCAGGCGAAGGCGAGATGGGAGCGGGCTTTTGTCGTGTTTTCCGGGCCGATGATGAATATCGTTTTGGCGCTCGCGATTGTGACGGGACTGTACATGTACGGTTTTCCGAAGGAAGTAACAGGAAGCGAGCCGGTGATCAGCAGCCTCGAGCCGAATTCGGCCGCCGCGAAGGCAGGGCTTGAACCGGGCGACAAAATTGTTCAGCTAAACGGCCAAAAAAATCCGAGCTGGCAGGACCTCCTCACGGAAGAAGCACTAAATGCGAATCATCCGCTATCGGTTGAAGCACAGCGCGCTGGCAAACTACTCCACTTCACGGTGACCCCGCAGATGGATACAAAGCAAGGCGTCGGAGTCGCGGGCTGGCGCGGTGATGTGCAGGTCGGGCAGGTAATGAAAGGATCACCAGCAGATGCGTCCGGCTTAAAACCTGGGGATCTGTTGATCCGGGTGAATGGTCAGCCAGTAGCTTCGGCCGCAACAGTTCAGCAAGCCGTGGTTCGTTCTGCCGGCAAGCCCATTCAAGTTACCGTGATGCGAAACGGCAGCATTCAAGATCTTGCGGTTACTCCCACTGCGACTGGCGAAACCAAGATGCCTTGGCGCATCGGCATTATGTTCCGTTTGCCTGTCGAGATGGTGAAGCTCGGATTCGGATCCGCGATTAGAGAATCGGTTCGCCTCAACATGCAGAACGCGACACTGATTTTTCAGGTTTTAAGAAGCATCATTGAACGGCGCGTTTCCCCGAAGACTTTGGCCGGACCAATCGGTATGGCGCAGATGTCGAGCGAGGCCGCGCGCGAGGGTCCATCAAGCTTTTTCGGATGGATGGCGCTTGTGAGCTTGAATTTGGCAATTTTCAATCTTTTGCCGATACCGATTCTGGATGGCGGCACGCTACTGATGTTGGCCGTCGAGATGGTCATCCAACGCGAAATGAGCATGCGTGTCAAGGAAACGGTGTTCAAGCTCGGTTTCGTCTTCTTAATGATGATTGTCGTGTTCGTGATCTATAACGACATCACCCGCATCCTGACAAATAGCTGAGTGACACGGTAGTAGAATCCAAAAGATCTCATTCGCCGGTACCCGTCGGTATGATAAGAGACGTAATTATTATTGACGGAGGCGGCTGTGCACAACGTCATCTCGGCGAGGCGTCTTTCTTCGCTTTCTTCTCTTTCTCGATCCCTTAGGAAATCAAGCGCAATCGTGATTTTGCCTCTTTGCGCGTTACTGTTTGGCGCGCATCAAGTGGCTGCCCAGAGCAATTGGGGTACGGCTGGAGACATTATAGTTTCCGGTGACTTCGACGGCGACGGCGTGCTAGATTATGCTGTCTGGCGGCCTTCGACGGGTGTTTGGTTCATCGTACCCAGTAACGGAAACACGCCCTACACCCAACAATGGGGTGCGCCCGGCGATATTCCTGTTCCGGGCGATTACGACGGCGATGGAAAGACTGACTTCGCAGTCTGGAGGCCATCTGAGGGGAATTGGTACGTTCTGCAAAGCAGCAACGGAACCCAAGTTGTTCAGCAATGGGGCGCATCGGGAGACATCCCGGTCGGAATGGATTACGACGGCGACGGATTACAGGATTTTGCCGTGTTTCGTCCTTCGAATGGCACGTGGTACATCATCCAAAGCAGCAACGGCACTCAGGTCACGCAACAATGGGGCGCGCCAGGCGATGTTCCGGTTGTTGGCGATTTTGACGGCGACGGGCTGCCGGATATAACGGTATGGCGGCCAGCCGAAGGGAACTGGTACATCTTGCGGAGCACCGATGGAACGGAAGACGTAGAGCAATGGGGCGCGCCGGGAGACGTACCTGCGGCCGGCGATTACGACGATGATGGAACCACGGATCTCGCCGTTTGGCGCCCATCGAACGGGAACCTTTATATTGTTCCGAGCAGCAATCCCTCGGCTCCTTACCTCCAACAATCGCCGCCTCCGACAAGCCTGTCTGAAGACATTCCGGGGGGCTTGGTTTACTTCAACGTCTTCGGGGACTTCGACGGTGACGGGCAGCTCGACTCTGTTGTATGGAGCCCGAGAACTGGCAACTGGCTAGTCACCCCGAGTAGCGCGCCAACGACGCCGTACACGCAGCAATGGGGTGCACCTGGAGATATCCCCGTCCCGTTCGATTACGACCGCGACGGGAAGACAGATTTTGTTGTATGGCGGCCATCTGAGGGCAACTGGTACATCTTGCAAAGCAGCAACAATCAACAAGTGATTGTGCAATGGGGCGCGCCCGGGGACATTCCGGTGATTGGCGATTACGATGGAGACGGATTCGCCGATATCGCAGTCTGGCGGCCTTCAGAGGGGAACTGGTACATCCTGCGAAGCAGCGATGGAACACAGGAAGTTCAGCAATGGGGCGCGCCAGGGGATGTGCCGGTCGCGAGCGATTTCGATGGCGACAAAATAACGGACCTCGCAGTGTGGCGAACCTCTAACAGCTTTTGGTTCATCCTTCCCAGCAATAACTCAAATGTTATAGAAGGGGCATTTGGCTTGCCTGGAGATGTTCCGCTCGGCGGCGATTTTGATGGGGATGGGTTTGCGGACTTTGGTATCTGGGACCCTCCTACACAGAGCTGGTATATTCTGGAGAGCACGCAGGGATACAATCTTGTTACGACTCAGCTAGGCATCGACAGCAACATCGAAATTTACAATCAGCCGCCGATTACGACGTTTATCGGTCCGGATTTCCGGGTCACGCGCGAGTCTCGCCGGCGTTAGTTTTCAGTTCACGCGTATAGAAAGCAGCTCGCAGAGCTCAAGGTAGGCTTCGACCCATTCTTGAGCTTTGCTATCGCCCCGCTGCGCTTTACGGCGGATGCGCTGATAGAGTCCGGCTTGAATGGCATAGACGTGATTTTGGGGCACCCACAAATTGACGGTGAACGGCATCTGCTTCACAATTTTCAGAGCAGATCGCAACTCCGCAAGCTTTTCGAGCTTCGATGGATCCGCGGCGAAGCGCACTGCCAATCCCTCTAATTTTTTCCTGAGCGAGAATTCCAGGGTGGTCTTGTCCAGCATCACGTTACTGGCCTGCGCCTCGCTTAATAGATTTTGAATGCGGTCCGCATCCAGCTCATCAGTGGAAACCGCGCGCCGGAGAAGCGTGTTGATAGCGTATTCGACAGCAGCGATAAACTCGCGCGGCATGGGTGTTCCGAGGCTAGTAATGAAACGCATCAGCGCAGCGTGATGCTCGTAAAGCTGCAGGTATGCAGTTTCGGCTTCTGCAATAGTCGAGGAGAGGATCACCTTGAGAATTCTGCGTTGTTCATCGCGGAAAAGCGATCGCAGCGAATAGGTCTTCTCGCCAAAGCGCTTGTCGAGCAAACGAACGACCTCGGGAATGTCGACCCGAGCAAAGGAGCTACTGATGGCTTCCAACATGTCTTCATAGCTGCCAGCTTCGTTTACCGGTTGAACACCACCGGCCACATTGTGATCGCCGAAATGAACCACCCAGAACGTCAGGACCTCGCATTCCTGAGTGACTTTCGAAGTGAAACTCGCTTTGCCAAGAGCCATGCGCAATTTACCTGCATCGCGGGTATGGTAATCGAGCCGCTTCACCGTGTATGCATAGATGTCGGTCCGCTCGCCGTAGGGCTCAAAGAGTGAACTGATGGAGTAATGAGCGCCCACCTTCTCGAGATCGACCATGGACGGCTTCACGTATTTGCGGTAGATGTTCGCGCCGTCGCCGTACTCGGCCAAGTTACTTTTGGCGAGCGAGAGCTTTTCGAGAAACTGCGTCTCGACGGGCACGCCGAAGAGCTGTTCAGCGAGCTGCACGACTCGACCGGCATATTGGATGACCTGCACCGTTTCGATTCCGGAAAGGTCATCGAAGAACCAGCCGCAACTCGTGTACATCAACATTGCATGGCGCTGCAGCTCCATGAGCTTCCACACGCGCACCTGATCATCAGCGCTAAGTCCATGCGCGAACTGCTCTTCGCCGAATCGCAGTCTTACCTCGGGCGAGCGATCTAGAACCACACTGATGTAAGCGTCCCGAGCAGCCCAGGGGTCCTTTAACAAGCTTGATCCGAGACACTCGAACCTCGGAGTGATAGAGTCTCGCAACCAGTCGAGAGCCTCGCGTAAAGGCTTTCGCCATTCCTGCTGCCAGCCGATGCGTCCTGAGTTGCAGCCGCAGTTATTTCGCCAGCGCTCGATCCCGTGCACGCAGCTCCAGGAGGTGTTCTCGACAATTTGCACTTCCCAAGCTGGCGGATTGCGCTCTAGAAATTCCCCGTAATTCGTGATTTTTGCCAGCTTCTTCGATTCGATGTAATCAAGCGCATAGGCTAGCGCCATTTCGCCGTGCCTATGATGATGGCCATACGTTTCGCCGTCCGTCGCGATGTGAATCAATTCAGGCGCGCTCCGGCCATCGGCGACCGAACCAATCAGACGTGACGCAAACTTCTCGCCGTTGTTTAGTAGCTTTTCGAACGCAACGGCCTGAGAAACAGGTCCGTTGTAGAAAAACAAATTAATTGATTTCCCGCTCGGCGTTGTGAGGAGATAAGCGCGAGTGGTATCAATTTTCGATCCCGTAACGTCCTGCCACTCGCCGCCAGTAACAGGGCGAATCGCTTTCGCTTGATGAGGGGCGAGAATCGCGAAGGTGAACCCGGCCTGCGCTATAACATCGAGAGATTCAAGATCAACCGCAGTTTCCGGAAGCCACATGCCTTCTGGCAATCGCCCAAAACGGTTTACAAAATCTTCGAATCCCCACAGAACCTGCGTGCGCTTGTCGCGGGTGTTGGCAAGCGGCAAGATCATGTGGTTATAACCTTGGGCCATCGCCGAGCCATGGCCTGAGAACTGTCTTTGGCTCTGCTTGTCAGCGTCAATGAGACCCCGATATAGTTCGGGCGCGTGCACGATGGCCCAAGAGAGAAGGGTTGGGCCGAAATCGAAACTGATGTTTCGATAGTTGTTCAGGATTTTTGTGATGTGTTGCTTGTCATCAAGAATACGGGCAGCGAGATTGGGAGCGTAGCACTCCGCGGTTACACGGTCGTTCCAGTCATGGTACGGATAGGCCGAATCCTGAAGTTCAATCTCTTCGAGCCAGGGGTTCTCGCGGGGCGGTTGATAGAAGTGACAGTGAACGCAGAGATATTTCATCCGTAATGAGTCGATTTGCTAAGCAAAATGCCACGCGAAACAGTAGACGCAAAATTCAAGCTTGCTGAAACAATGGAAATTCGATCAGGTTCCGGGAAGCAGAATCGTGAAAACTGCGCCGGCAGCGGGCTCACGATTCGCCGCGGAAACGCGACCCGAGTATTTTTTGACAATAGACGCAACGATATGAAGTCCCAGGCCTGATCTTCCTGAGCGGTTCGCTTTTGTCGAAACATTCGGCCGAAAAACGCGCGGAAGAATGTCAACTGGAATACCCGGGCCATTGTCGGAGACAGTTAGCGCGAGCGAATCCCCCACTCGCTCGGCAGCGATTTCGATTCTTCCGGGCTTACTCATAATCTGAGCAGCGTTCATGAAAAGATTCACAAACACGCGCTCCCAATCCTTTGCCGATCCAGGCAGGCGAAGGTCAGCCGGAAACTGGCGCACAAACCGGATGCGAGGCTTGCGTGTGGCAACTGAGTAGTCCGTTACCGACTGGACCGCGTGATCGATTACGTCAGCAAGATTTGGCGTACTATCCGGGATCGCGCCCAACAGACGTTTTCCACGCTCGACGCAGCGGCAGAGAGTAGCCGCCAATGGCTTCCAATGGCGATCGGCGCTCAAAAGTTCAGCAGATTCGGTAATGGTTTCGAACACGTTATTCAGATCGTGAATCAGGGTTTCGTGAGTGAGATCTGAATCGAAAGAATCTTCCATAGAACGTTAGACTATTGCAATCTCCTGGAGCGTGGCGTAGAACTCGGGAAAAGAAATTGAAGCGGCCTCCGCGCCTTCAATGAAGCATGGCCCGTCGGCGGCAAGCCCGGCGATCGAAAATGCCATTGCGATGCGATGATCACCGTATGATTGCACGGTCGCTGCGCGAAACTTCTGTTTGCCTGGAATCTCGATGCCATCCGCTGTGGTGGCGGCGGTAATCCCCATGGCTCGGAAGTTACGCGCGAGCGCGTCAATTCGATCGGTTTCTTTGACGCGCAGCTCTGCGGCGTTTCGGACAATCAAGCCTTCCTCGCTGAGCGCGCCCAGCACTGATAGGATCGGGATTTCGTCGATTAAAGCGGCCGTAGTCGGGCCTTCGATCACTCCGCCACGTATTCGGGAAGTTCGGATTTGCAAGTTGCCGATGAGCTCGCCGTTCGCTTCCTCGACATGGAGCAGCTTGATCATAGCGCCCATGCTGCGCAAGACGTCAAGGATGACTGTACGAGTTGGGTTGAGACCCACGCTAGTGACGATCAAGTCTGCTTCGCGAGCAACGAGAGCGGCAACGATAAAGAAAGCCGCAGATGAGATATCGCCAGGCACAAATAAACGCTTCGCAGAAAGCTGGATGCCTCCACGAATCCGAGCGAATCGCGGCTCGAGGGTAATATCTGCGCCAAGCTCACGGAGCGCGATTTCGGTGTGATCGCGGGTGGTAATGCGCTCGCGAACCGTGGTTTCGCCGTTGGCATGGAGACCTGCCAATAACACACAGCTCTTCACCTGAGCGCTTGGAATCGGAAGACTGTAATCGATGCCATGGAGCGCCGAACCGTGAATTCGCAACGGAGGGCACTGGCGATCGCTCGCATCAATGCGCGCGCCCATCTCTGCGAGAGGGGACATGATGCGGCCCATGGGACGTTTCGAGAGCGACTCATCGCCGCCGATCTCGGAAGTGAATGGTTGAGCGGCCAGAATGCCGGACAACATGCGAATAGTTGAACCGGAGTTACCTGCGTCGAGAACTTCATGAGGGGCCGCAAGGCCTGCAAGACCCTTGCCGTGCATCTTGAGCACCGAGTGGCCGTTGAGATTGCTGAATCCGTGTCGCGCGCCGAGTGCTTCCAGGCAGGAAAGAGTGGATGCGCAATCCGCGCCAGTCGAGTAATTATAGATTTCCGATTCGCCTTGTGCGATGGCGGCGAGCATGGCGTACCGATGCGAGATGGATTTGTCGCCTGGAACACGGATCACACCATGAATGGCGCGAGCGGGTGAGATTTGCTCGGTCATTGCAACCGTATTGTAACCTCGAAAATCTATAGACGAGTTTTCACAGGCCTTTTGTGGTAAAAACGCAGCATCATGATGAATCGCCGGGAGTGGTTTCTAGGATCAGCGAGTCTCGCCGCCGGGGCGCCCGCGGCATTTGCAAATCAAAGCAGCACTAAGAAGCCTGTGGTCATTTCGAGCGCCAACGGCCTTGCGGCGTGCGCAAAGGCCATGGAGATGTTAAGAAGCGGCGCTGACACCTTGGATGCAGTGATTGCCGGAGTGAATATCGTTGAACTCGATCCGAACGATACGTCTGTCGGATACGGTGGATTGCCCAATGAAGAGGGTGTCGTGGAACTCGATGCGAGCGTCATGCACGGACCATCGAGACGCTGCGGGTCAGTTGCAGCGATCCAAGGCATCAAGACGCCCTCGAAAATCGCAAAGCTCGTCATGGAGCACACGTCGCACGTGATGCTGGTCGGTGAAGGGGCGTTGAAGTTCGCGGAGGCGTATGGCTATAAACGGGAAGATTTGATCACCGAGAAAGCGAGAACAGCGTGGCTGGTATGGAAGGAATCGCTAAAAACCGAACAGGCATTCAATAACTGGCGCTCCATGGATGAAAATCTAGCGGCAGATGCCGCGCCGATGAACCGGTTAAAGCGGGCGTTTCCGGAAATAAACGAAGAAACGCTCGCATGGGCTTGGCAGATGGCAACTCATCCTCCTTATGGAACGATCAATTGCCTGGCGGTAAACGAGAAGGGAGAAATGTCTGGCGTAACCACCACAAGCGGCCTTGCTTGGAAAATAGCGGGTCGTGTGGGCGATTCACCGATCATCGGAGCCGGATTGTATGTGGATCAAGACGTAGGAGGCGCTGGTTCAACGGGAGTAGGAGAAGAAAATATCCGAGTTGCGGGAGGGCACACGATCGTCGAGGCGATGCGCCGAGGAATGCCGCCTCGGGATGCTGTACTCGAAGCTCTGAAACGCGTGTCGCGGAATTATAACGACAACAAGACTAGGCTCGATAAGCTCGACATAGAGTTTTATGCGCTGCGCAAAGACGGCGAACACGCCGCCGGGTCACTCTGGGGGAGCCACCGAAGCTACAAGGTGTATTCCGTGAACGATGGGGGCGAGAGCCGCCATGAACCGTGCGTGTTTCTGTATGGAAGCTAGAAGTGCATACTGTAACGAGCTCAGGTGTTCCGAGCGTACCTAAGCCGTGCGGTAGCCGTCGCTAGCTTCGGTAGGCCAGCTTCTCGCCTGCGAAACGCTCGTCTTCACCGCGGTCGTGAATCAGGGCGAAAACGGTGACAAGCATCTGGATGGCGAGGAGGATCAGGGTGAGGTTCATGCCTATGCTTTCGCATGTGCGTGACCGTGCCTCCGAACGATGTAAACTGCTGAAAAGAAAGACTCCTTTGGCTAACCAAGTGGCTTCATTCCCAAACTGAATCGCTTGGGCGTTTCACTTTGAAAACCGAGAGTTCGTTTTGAAATGAGAGGCTGTAACGAGCCGATACAAATGGCCCAGCACATCGGAATTGTCGCCTGCTCCGCTGAAGGAGCAGCGCTTTGTTACCGCACCATTTGTATTGAAGGCGCCGAGCTTTTCGGGCCACATCGCCATCCTGAGGTTTCGATGCATAATCACCCGCTCGGTGAGTACATGAACCGTATATATCGCGGCGACTGGCAGGGCGTCGGCAGCTTGATGCTATCTTCCGCAAACAAACTCGCGCAACTCGGCGCCGATTTCCTGATCTGCCCCGATAACACTATTCATCAAGCTCTGGCTGAGATCGAGCCCCGATCGCCGCTGCCGTGGCTGCACATCGCGGACGTGGTTGCTCAAACTGCTGCGGCGCGCGGCTTCAGGCGTGCAGGCCTCACTGGAACGCGGTATCTCGTCGAGAGCAACATTTATCCAGAGAAGCTCAAACTGCGCGGGCTGGAGTGCATGCGACCGAACGCCGCTGAACGCGAAGAAATCGATCGCATCATCATGGACGAGTTGGTTTATGGCGTTTTCAAGCCGGAGGCGATCTCTTATTTTCAACAGGTCATTGGGCGGATGCAAAGAGAGGGCTGCGACTCCGTTATACTCGGCTGCACCGAAATCCCGCTCATCATGAACGATTCGAATTCTCCGCTGCCAACGCTTGATACAACTCGGTTACTGGCTCGCGCGGCGCTTCACCGGGCAGCGCACCGCTGAACGCGCCAGCGGTTCGCCTGCATTTGTGGCCGCTACTGCGGCTGTCCTAGCGAGCGCCTTCCACGTGGGAGCAATGGTCGGAAGCGAGCTTCCACTCGCCTGACTGGCTGATCCATGTGTCGCTGCAAATCACCGCACGCGCGCGATGCGTGCCATTAAAGGTTGCGTCGTACGTGAATTTGTAGTGTGCAATCGCGACGTTGGGTTCGAAGGTCGCCACCTTCATGTCGCTGATCTCGCCTTTCTTGAACTTGATCGCCTTATCTTGCATCTGCTTGATCGTTTCTGCTCTGTTCGTCCAGTCGCCCCAACTGTGGCCCTCGACGTAGCCGTCCGCCAGGTGCTGCTCATACCAAGTGCCATCGCTATTCATCTGCGCTTGCTTCATCTCTTTTTCCAGTTGCTGGATTTTAGAAGACGCGTCTCCACTCTCCTGCGCGATCAGCGTGACTCCCAATGCGAAACAGCACGCCACCATTAATGGGACCGTGCGTTTGCTATTCATCTCATTTCCTCTCCTCTCTTCTATTTCTTGAGTTCAATCACTACTGCTTCGAAGGGTTGGCTGCCGACGTTCTCCGGCAGGTGCTTTCCGGCATTGCCCCAGATCGCGTCTTCGGCCTTGCCATCGACAGTCTGTGAAGTGCCGTCCGTCAATGTGAACTTCGTGTGGCCGTCGGTCATGAACACGGCCACCGAGGCTGGATGCTCGTGCATCACCGATTTTTCATGCGGCCCGTAAGTAACTCGCAGCACGCGAACCCGGTCATTATCGATGACTACTTTGTAATGCTTCGGATCCAATTTGACTGGATCTAAAGTTACATTCGCCGGAGTGCCCGCGCCCGTCTCCTTCAACTCCACCATGATCGCTTTCGACGTCGCGCCGGCCAGTTCCTCGGAGGCGTGGGTCACGGGTTTGGAGTACGTCACTTCGCCCGCTTTGGTACGTTCCTCGCTCGTTTTCCCATCGGGGAACGTGTACCTGGAATAATCATTCGTAAATCCCACCGTGACATACGCGGGATGGGAATGCATGGGAAGCTTACTATGTGGCGGCTCAGTGAAGCGAAGGACGCGCACGCGATCGTTTTCAAAGACCACTTTCACTCGGTCGGGCGCTAACTGAACCACGTCCTGGGCGAAAGCGGCGAGTGCGGTGAGGGCCACTGCGACAGGAAACATCAGACGCATAATGCTCCTTCCAAAGCCCGAATTTTTAGCAGGGCGGGTTTAAGTATACACGGTTAACACGTACCCTACCCCTGGAAAGGCGTACCAGTACGGCCACAACGGCTTTTGGCCGGATTTACGGCCGGTAAACAGGATGCGCGTTGACGAGCAAGCGATGGGCAGGGATTGAGAAATCGCTCGGAGTTTCTAGGATCGCCAAACGGGCGCGGGGTCAAGCGCGCCGATCCAAGGACAGCGGAGTTCCTTTCTTGTGTCTCGGCGCGGGTCCGCACCCTTTGCTCTAGCCTAGATCACCGCGTTTTGTGGCCTGGATGGCATAATCTGCGGCGCGGTACGCCAGCGCCTGGATGGTCGCCGTTGGTTGCTGTCTGCCGGAGGTGACGAAGTTGCTGCCATCCACTAGGAACAAATTGGGAACGTCGTGCGTTCGGCTGTAGACATTCACAACAGAGGAGCGTGGATCGTGGCCCATTCGACAAGTGCCCATGAGATGACGGCTCGGCATGTTATCGGCAATATCGTATGGCTGGCTCCAAGTTTTCTGAGCGCCGGCGGCCTGCAGGATCTCGATCTGCTTCGCCATCAGCCATTTCATCGTAGCCACATCGTCGGGGTGGTAATCACAGGTAACGCGGACAGCCGGTAGTCCCCAATCGTCCTTTACCTCAGGATCGAGCGTGATCGTGTTCTTTGCTTGAGCGAGCGAAGTGGTATGCGACAGCAGCATCATGGTCCGGGTGAAGTACGTCTCAAACATCTTCTTGTACTCGCTGCCCCACCTTGGCGCATCGGGCGGCAAGCCATGCAGCGCGAAACCGGCTGGATAGAAGTCGAAGCGGGCGTCGATGCCGCCGCCACCATAAAAACCCCGCTTGGGATCGGCCGCATAGTAGTCGTGGATGAGCCGGGTTACTTGAATTCCTTTGTACTCGTTCAAAGGATGTTCGAATAATCCTTGTGCGGGGGCGCCGTTGTCCCACATCAGATACTTTCCAACCAAACCGCTGGAGTTAGCCAGGCCATCCGGGAACCGTTTCGACTTAGACATTAACAACAGTTTCGGAGTCTCCGCGCCGTTGGCGCAGACGAAGACAACCTTGGCGTGTTGAAAAATCTCGCGCCGGTCTCGATCGAAGTAAATCGCGCCTGTCGCCCGGCCCGCGTCGTCCGTTTGAATCTTACGTACGTAGCAGTGCGGCCGTATTTCGCACCGGCCTGTCTTTTCAGCCACAGGAATGACGCTGACCAAGGTACTTGATTTAGCGCGCATCTCACAGCCGAACGATTCGCAAAAGCCGCAATTGGCACAGGCCGCCCGACCTTGGTAGGGCCGCGAAAGAATTGCGACTGGAGCGGGAAAGGGGTGCAATCCGAGCTTCTTCGCGGCTCGATCGAACAGGACTCCAGATCCTTTGACGGGCATGGGAGGAACCGGGTAGGGCTTCGACCTCGGAGCCTCAAACGGATTTGCTCCTGCAAGCTCCGAGATGCCCAGGTCGTATTCAGCTTTCGTGTAGTACGGCTCCAGATCGCTATATGCGATGGGCCAATCCGCAAGATCGGCGCCGCTCACCGCCCCGAAGAGGCTTCGCTCGCGAAAGTCACTCTCATGAAAGCGCCAATAGTTGCCTGTGAAATGGACAGTGCCGCCGCCCACCTGGCGTCCGTACTCGATTGCTTTCACCGGCCGGGCGCGGTCTGCCTCGGACTTCCGATAAGTGATCGGCTGCAACCTCGGGTCGTTCGTTAGGCCTGGCAGGAAGGCGTACTTAATTTCATCATGGGAAAAGTCGGCGTCGCGCAGGTACGGACCCTGTTCCAAAACAACGACCCGAAATCCCGCGACTGCCACCTCCTTGGCTATGACGCCGCCCGCTGCGCCCGCGCCAATGACGAGGAAGTCCACCGCGTTGGACGCCGGAAATGTTACGCCCGCCATTTTTTCAAGTCTCGATCTGTGCGTCGTAGTAGCCGAACGGCGGCTGATAGCCCATCTGGTCCTCTAACCCAATTGCGCGCCATCCCACTTTCTCGCGATTGCCGCCATAGCTGGGGTTCCCCAGAAAGCCCAGAACCGTATGCGTTCGGAGCAATTCGAAGAAGCTGGTCGTCTCAATGTTGCGCACAAGAATTAGTTGTTGCTCGCATGTCAGCGCGGCAATTGTAGTCGAATTCGGGAACAGATCCTTACGTTTCTCCTGCACTTCGGCCATCCCCGTGCGATAGGCCTCGCGATCGGCGGCGGCAAATGTCGACAGCGCGCGGTCTATGAAGTAGATGACTCCTGCTTCTCGCGCGCCCGGACCATCGATCGATGGAATAATCTGAGCCGCGATTGCTTCGATCTCTGCCGCTGTATGCGCGTCGAGGGTTTCCAGATGTGGGGTTGGCGATTCTGTGACACTGCGCGAATGCTTCAGGGCGGCTACGACTTCAGGCGATGCTGCCATTGCAACACAGGTTGAAAGCCACTGCCGTCGTGTCGAGTTCATGGTTTGATACATCTTCTAAACAGGCTGACGAGCTCTCACCTAGCGGGGAGCAGCAGCGGCAACCGCTTGCGTACCCTGTTCAGCCCAAACGGCGTTGTAGGTAGCTCCCGCTAGCGCCGCGCCGACAATCGGAGCGAGCCAGAAGAGCCATAGCTGCTGGAGCGCCCAGCCGCCGACAAACAGCGCCGGTCCTGTGCTCCGCGCGGGATTCACAGACAAGTTCGTCACCGGGATTCCGATCAAATGAATCAGCGTGAGACCGAGACCGATGGCGACGGGAGCAAATCCTTGAGGCGCGCGGCGGTCCGTTGCGCCGAGGATGATGATTAAGAACATGAATGTGAGCACGACCTCTGTAACAAGGCAAGCCACTAGCGAATAGCCCCCCGGCGAATGCGCGCCGTATCCATTGGAGGCGAAGCCGCCACTAAGATCAAAACCAGCCTTGCCGTTTGCAATTACAAACAGAACAGCGGCAGCCCCGATCGCGCCTGCAACCTGCGCGATGACATACGGAAGCAGATCGGACACGGGAAATCGCTTTCCTGTAAGCAGCCCAATCGACACTGCGGGATTCAAATGGCAGCCTGAGATGTGCCCGATGGCATACGCCATGGTCAGAACGGTTAACCCAAACGCGAGGGCGACGCCTACGAATGCGATTCCCAAACCGGGAAAAGCAGCCGCCAGAACAGCGCTTCCACATCCGCCAAAAACCAGCCAGAACGTTCCAAGAAACTCCGCCGTTACTTTCTTACTGAGGGGCATATGAACAGCTCCTTTCTGCGCGCCGGGTGCGCGCTCGGTGGATTATATCGGATTCAATTCTTCAAAAAGGCGCCGCCTTGAGTCGCTTAATCCAGCGGCTTCGGGGCTTTGAAGATCAGGCGGTACACTTTCGGGCTGTCCTGTTGCGGAAGCACCTCAACCAGTTCCCAACCCTTTGTTCCGTACTGTTCAAGCATGTTTGCGAGCTCTTGATCGAAGTCATTGCCCGACGCAAGCTCGACGCGATGAATCTGATATTGCCACTCCGCCATAACCACCTCCCGAACGAGTATACTCGCAGCGCCGGTGTTATGCCCGCATCTACCGTGCCTGCCAGTTTAGGCCATAAATCTCCTGAGTCCCGGTGTCGCGCAAGAAAAGAGGCGAACCGTCTGGAGTAAGGCCAACCCAGAGGCCGCCCGAGATTCCGGTGTTCTTGATCCCTGCCAGACTGACAACTTCTTCGACTTTGTGGTCGGCCACGCGCACGCGCATGAACGCCATCTGGCTGCCGAGGCGTTTGAAATACACATATTGCCCGTCTGGCGACCACCGCAGAAAGCCGACATCACTCTTGGCTAGTTCCGACGATTTCCCGGTACTGCGATCGAAGAGCATGATGGCATGAGAATCCAACGTCCGGGCAGCGATGTAGCGGCCGTCGGGTGACCATAGGGCTTCCCAAAGTTTTTCCGTTCCACGCAGCCGCTGCACTCGGTGAGTGGGGAGATGCACGAGTGTGAGTCCGGGCGGCTTGGTTTCGAGAAAGTAAATGTAACTGATGAGCATGGTGGTGGCATCCGGCGACCAACTTGGTTGCTCCTGGTTGTGTTGCTCCTCGAAGACGGGCTGAGCTGTGCCGCCCGCTGCGGACACAGTGTAGACCTTATTAGCCATGCCGGGCGAAATGCCCGTAAACGCGATCTGCTTGCCGTCGGGGGACCAGGATGGATGCACAGCCTGGATCGGCGGTCGGGTGAGTTGCAGGCGCTCGCTGCCGTCGATCCGGCTGCGCCACAGAACCTGTTCAGGAAACGTAATGTACGCGACCCATTGTTTATCGCGTGAGAATTCGACATACTCCGCCGAAATGCCTGATAAGTAGGGCACCCATTCGCCAGATTTTGAATCATACCGCTGCAGTTCGCCACGCTGCTGCTGACCGATGACGTAGAGCTTTTTGCCATCAGGGCTAAATACGGGCGCGAGGGAGTTCAACTGGCCACTGGTGAGTTGTACTGGCTTGAGCCCTCGAGCATCGTACGATCCGAGCAGGCCAGTACGTTCGCGAATCGCCCAGATTTCCGTCTTGCCATTCCGTGTGGATTGAAAAACGAATACTTGCCGTCCGGGCTCCAATTCCCGCAGCATTCGGCAGGCGGCCGGCTCCAACCGGGAAGCAATGAGTGGAGACCAGTTCCATCGGACATAATCTCCCAGAGTGAAAGAGCGCCGATGCGATCGATCACGTTGCCGACGGTGAAGCGCAGGCGATTTCCGTCGGGTGACCACCGCAGCCAGAATGCGCTGTCCGGGAGAGCGGCTATCCTTCTCGCCCCGGTTCCGTCGAGGTTAGCGCGATACAACTCCCGATCCCTTATATAGGCGATCTCCCTGCCGTCCGGGGACCACGTTGCGGCGGTTGCCAACACATTTCCGACGCGACGGGGCGTTCCGTTCGGCAGGGGCAAAGTCCACAACGGCCAAGCCAGGCCATGGGCAAAGTCAGTGACTAACAGTTCGGAGCGGTTGGGCAATATGCTCTGTACTTCAGGGAGGCCGAGGGGAGTGGAAAAAAATGACGTTTCCCCGCCGCGTGTCGAGATATGAGCGATTAGGGGTGCGCTGCCCGAACCTTCCGCAAGGTAGAGACGCGTGCCATCGGTAACCATCGCGCCTAGCATTCCACCTTTGGCCTGCCCATCGTTGCTGATTCGGACATAACCTGAAACCTGCGGCGGCGATAGTGGCCGCGTGAGCAGATAACTCGCAATGACAACAGAGATCAACGCAGCCGCCGCGAAAACGAAAGGACGTGCTCGCCGAAGACGGTCGAGCAATTCCTGTTTGCGCTTCAACTGTTCAAGATCAGCTCCGATCTCCGAGGCATGCTGGTAGCGTAGGCTGCGGTCCTTCTGGAGACATCTCTGAATGATGCGTTCCAGCTCCTGGGGCAAAGCACGGTTCAGGTGTCTTGGGCTGGTCGGAATTTTAGTAAGAATCGCCTCGAAGATTTCGGCGGACGTTTTTCCTGAGAAAGGAGGAACGCCCGTAGCCATTTCATACAGCACTGCGCCGAACGAGAACAAATCGGTACACGCATCCAAGGGGTGGCCGAGAACCTGTTCCGGAGACATGTAATCGGCAGTTCCCAACGCCGCGCCTGTTTGGGTGAGCTGGTTCAGAGATGGCGCCGTGGGAGTGCGCGCAAAGATATGCGGCTGAAAAGATTCGACGCTTGCAACCTTGGCAAGTCCAAAATCGAGGATTTTGGCGCGACCTTGACTCGTGACGAAGATGTTTGCAGGCTTGATGTCGCGATGCACGATGCCTTGGGCGTGGGCCGCCTCGAGACCCTCCAGAATGTCGATTGCCAGGCCAATGAGCCTTCCGGCGTCTACCGGCTGGCCCCCAATAAGGTGCTTTAGCGTAGCGCCTTCGAGATACTCCATGATGATGAACACACGGCCGTTCTGTTCATCGATGTCGTGAACTGTGCAGATGTTCGGATGATTGAGAGAGGAAGCAGCCCGAGCCTCGCGCTCAAAACGAGCGAGAGCTTCAGGTTCCGCAGCAACTTCATCGGGCAGGAATTTCAGAGCCGAGAAGCGATTTAGCCGAGTGTCTTCAGCCTTGTAAACGACACCCATGCCGCCGCCTCCAAGCTTTTCGAGAATGCGGTAATGCGATAGCGTGCTTCCGGTCAGTGCGGCACCGGGCTCGGCTGCGCGGTTGTCAAGCGTGGCGCGAGCAGCTACATGAATCGCCGGACTTTCGAGAAAGCTTCGCGCCTGTTCGTGAGAAGCGAGCAACGACAGCACTTCTTCTTCGAGCGCTGGATCGCAATTGCAGGCTTGGTGCACGAACGTACGGCGCTCGGGTGGTGGCTGCTGCAACGCGGATTGCAGGATCTCATCCACTTGTTTCCACCGCTCACGGTTCACTGGCACTCCCGGTTGTCATTTCTCGATAAAGCCAGGCCTTGGCGGTGCTCCAGTCGCGCATCACAGTGACGGGCGAGATGTTCAGCGCGGCCGCTGTTTCCTCAACACTGAGCCCGCCGAAAAACCGCAGTTCCACCACGTGCGCCTTGCGGGGATCCATGCGCGCCAGCTCATTCATCGCTGCATCCAATGCAACCAAGTCCTCGGCCCGGCCGCCTCCCACTACGGCTACCTGCTCCAACGAGACATGCTCAACGGCGGCTCCGCGCTTGAGATTGCGCCGGCGCGCATGCTCCACAAGAATGCGCCGCATTAATTGTGCCGAGACTGCGAAAAAGTGCGTTCGGTCCTGCCACTGCATGCGTTTGTAATCAACGAGCCGCATATAGGCTTCGTTTACTAATGCGGTGGTCTGCAAACTGTGGCCGGCGCGTTCGCCGCGGAGATAATGTCGCGCAAGGCGGCGCAATTCCTGGTAAACGATGGGAGTAAGTCTGTCGAGAGCAGATTTGTCCCCTTCGCTCCAGGCCCGAAGCAGCTGCGTTACTTCCGCGGAAGCGGTACTATTTCGCCCTTTTGCTTCTCCGCGCATTGCGTAATCGGGCAAACATTATAGCGCCAAAAGTCGGCCTGAATGATAGCTCGCGGAAGCCGTTTGCGCCTTCTCAACTGAGGAGACGATATGAAACCCACAACATTGATTCGGATTACGGCAAGCGCGCTCTCACTCTCGACAGTGCTCATCGCGCAAGATCAATCAGCGACAGCGCAGGGCTTTCCGCGTTATAAAATCACTGACCTTGGCACTTTGGGCGGGATATCCGGCCTGGGACTCGATATAACTAATACTGGTTTGATATCGGGAAGCGCCACGTTGCCCGATGGCACCAGTCATGCCGTCCTTGAAAGAAGGGGAACTATTGACATAGGCGCGCCAGGCCTCGGTGGCCCGAATAGTACAGCACAGACCGTCAACGAAAAAGGCCGCGCGGTGGGTGCCGCTGAGACGACCACCAAAGATCCAAAGCATGAAAACTTCTGCGGCTTCGGCACTGATATGGAATGTCTAGCTTTCTCATGGCAAGACGGCTTGATGACTCCCCTTCGGACTCTCGGAGGCAACAACGGTCAGGCCATTTCCATCAACAAACTTGGTGAGATAGCCGGAGTTGCGGAGAACAGCACGGCGGATAAGAGCTGTGCCCAGGCAAGGCCTTCGCAAATTTTCCGCTATGACGCGGTGCTATGGGGACCAAAGCAGGGAGAAATTCGCGAACTCCGACTGCTTCCCGGCGACACCGTCGGCATTGGCCTTTGGATTAACGATAAGGGTCAGGCGATCGGGAATTCAGGTACATGCGGAAACACCATACCTCCTCCGATTGCAGTTGGCCCACATGCCGTACTTTGGGAACCCGACGGCTCAGTCCATGACCTTGGAAATCTCGGCGGGAAATGCTTGCATTTCTGTATAAACCCTGTGGTGGGCCCGTCTGGAAATATACCTCTCGATATCAACAACGAGGGCCAAGTAGTGGGCGCTTCGGCGCTGTCCGACGAGACAACGATTCACGCTTTTTTCTGGCAGTCAGGCAAGATGCACGACCTCGGAACACTTGATGGGGACATTGCGAGCGTTGCGTTGGGCATCAACGACGCGGGCGATGTGGTTGGTTCGTCGATGGATGCGAGCGGAAATTCCCGCGCGTTCTTACGTAAGAACGCTAAGATGACCGCGCTCGCCGATCTCATTGCCTCTGATTCTCCCTTGTTCCCGGTTGTCGCCGAGATCATCAATTCGCGCGAGGAAATCGTTGGCATCGCGGTACAGAAAAGCACGGGCGACGTTCACGGTTTTCTGGCAATTCCCTGCAGTGGGGATGACCGCGAATGCTGTAATCAGTACCTCCCGGCAGCTAAAGGCGAGACGAGCGGCCGGGCGGATTTCGTTCTGTCAGAAACTACCCGCCAGCACCTCAAAGAGCTACTGTGGCGCGGGCATCATGTTGCCGGATCTCGTTAGGTCTGTCAACGCTCAAGCTTGCCGCAGCAGCGCCACAACGTCGTCGACGGTAATCACACCGAGCAACCTTTGCTTGCCGTCGACGACGGGCAAAGTCAGCAGATTGTATTTATCGAAAAGTTCCGCGATGCGATCTTGCTTTTCATGGGCGTGGACGTAGAGCAGCGGTTCTGAAGCGAGATCCTTCAATGGTATCTCGCCCGAAGCAAAGAAAAGCTTATTGATCGGAACTGTGTATTGAAGACGGCCAGCCGCATCGAGCAAAAACAGGCTGTGCACTTCCTCGGCAATGCCTTGATTGGTTTTGAGCGACTGTATGGCTTCGGCCACTGTCACATTTTCAGGCAAAGCCAAGAATCCCGGATCCATCAGGCCGCCTGCCGTGTCCTCGCGAAATTCGAGCAGCTCCTCGACTTCCTCTTTTTCCTCCGGCTCCATCTTTTCTAAGATCTGCTCGGAACGTTCTTCCTCGAGCTCGTTCAGCAGGTCGGCAGCTTCGGAAGGCTCCATCTCTTCGAGAATGTCGGCGGCTTTGTCGGCCTTTAGAGATCCAATGATACGAGTTTGCAGACCCGGCTCGACTTCGCTGAGCACGTCAGCGGCGGCTTCGTTATCCATGGTGTTGAATATTGCATCGCGATCTTCGTGGCTGAGATTTTCGACAATGTCCGCGAGATCTGCCGGATGCATCTCTTCGAGCAACTTGTTCGAGATGTTCAGACGAACGCGGCGCTGCGGATCCGGTTCGAGAATATTGCAGAATTCCCATCGAATGGAATGGGCCGGTATGCGCTCTTGAATCGCGCGAATCACCGCCGGAGAAACCAATCCCCGAAGCACGCGGCGCAACATGGAACGAATGCCGATATCGACCTCAAGAACGTGAAGAATATTGTGACCATTTTCCGTTTCCTTGAGCAGCGTGACGTCATTCACCCGGACAACTTTGCGGCCTTGCGCATCGATGATTTGCTGATCGAGCAAATCGCGAACCATACGGAGCATGTACTCGTCCGAGTGGTAGGGGATCAGGCGCTCATCGATGAGATGAATGCCATCCGGGTTGATGGTCCGGATCTGGTCATAGCGGATGCTGAGCCATCCCGGCCCGGCGCCCACGAGGTAGCGATCGATGCGAACGGGATCGATCAGCGGAATGATAGCGGCATCCCGAAAAACACCGATTTTTCGGCCCTTGAGGTCATATACTTTCGTGCCGAGCAGCTCGGTTAAATAGACAACTTCTTCCGCCATGACGTACGAGAGGAGCCGGCGCAGTGCGGGTTCCCCTGTCGATCACTTTAACCTGCGCAGCCACGATGCGCTTGCTCGGAGAATAACCGGCGCGAATCCGTACTAAACTCGTGTTTTCTCCTCTTCAGCAGCGGTGAGTACGCTTCCTCAAGTCAACACCAAACCGGACAAGCCGCGAAAAATCACGGTTCAGGCATTCTTTGCGCGAGGTGGAACACTCTCGCGCGCTCATCCAAATTACGAATACCGTCACGGGCAGCTCGAAATGGCCCGCGCTGTCGAATCGGCAATTGCGGAGCACAAGCATCTGCTGGTCGAAGCAGGGACTGGCACGGGCAAGACGCTGGCCTATCTGGTTCCATCGATCTTGTCCGGCAAACGCGTTGTGATCTCGACGGGTACAAAGAACCTTCAGGAGCAGCTCTATTTCAAAGATCTGCCTTTTTTGCAGTCGTTATTCGCACAGCCTCTGTCGGTCTGCTACATGAAAGGCCGAGCAAACTATTTGTGCCGGCAAAAAGTTTACGATGCCGAGCGTGATCCGGTGCTGTCCGGGCTGGATGAAATCGGAGATTTCCAGCTCATCTATGATTGGGAGCAAAAAACCGAGGCTGGCGACCGGAGCGAGCTGCGCTGGCTGGCTGAAAACAATACCTGGTGGGCAAAGCTTGATGCGCGAGCCGATTTATGCGCGGGTAAAAAGTGCAAACAGTTTGACCGCTGCTTTATTACAGCTATGCACCGGCGCGCAGCCGAGAGCGACATCATCATCGTTAATCATCATCTCTTCTTCGCGGATCTGGCGATGCGCGATCAGGCTTTCGGCAGCATTTTGCCGGACTACTCTGCTGTCATTTTCGACGAAGCGCATGAGATCGAGGACGTTGCCGGACAGTATTTCGGAATGAGCGTGAGTAACACGCAAATTCAGGAACTGATCAAAGATACTGCCGCCATTTCGCGCAGAAAGCTATTTGCAACACCAGAGCTGGATCGGACTTTGATTCAGCTTGGAGATCAAACGGAGCAACTGTTTCATCTGTTCCCGCAAGAGGGTCGTCAGGGATTTCGAGAACAGGAAAGTTTTCTGGCGGAGCACGGCGAATCGTATGGCGAATTGCAGTTGGCTCTAGAGGCGTTGTGCGCTCGGCTGGAATTGACGGAAGGAGTGCTGGAGGACACGCTGCCGCTGGTTCGGCGGGCAAGGTTAATCCAGGAAGGGCTGCGATTCTGGATGGAAAGCGGGGACGCCTCTTTTGTGTACTGGACGGAACGGCGCGGGCGAGGTTTGTATCTGCAGGCTACGCCGATTGACGTTTCACAAGCATTGACCGCGCGCCTGATTGACCGGGTGGATTCGGTGATTCTCACATCGGCCACTTTGACGGTGGCCGATAGCTTTGATTATGCGCAAACACGCCTTGGATTACAGGCCGCTAGAACGTTGCGAGTTGAAAGCCAGTACGATTACGCCAAGCAAGCGCTTTTGTATGTTCCGCAGCGATTACCCGATCCCCGGCAGCCGGAGTTTACCGCTAGCGCAGCAGCGGAAATTGAGCGGATACTACACGCATCGCGTGGCCGAGCGTTTGTCCTGTTCACCAGTTACCAGCAGATGCGGCAAATCTATCAGCTGTTGCAACCGCGATTGGACCATCCGCTCCTGCTGCAAGGAGATGCCCCTCGCAACGCTTTGATAGAAGCTTTCCGAGAAACTCCAGGCGCAGTATTGTTCGGCACATCCAGCTTCTGGCAGGGCGTCGATGTACAAGGCGAGCAGCTAAGCTGTGTCATTATCGACCGGCTTCCATTCGCCGTACCGAGCGATCCCGTAGTTGCCGCGCGGATAGAGGCCATTCAACACCACGGCGGAAATGCTTTTTACGAATATCAGATTCCACAGGCGGTGCTCGCGCTGAAACAGGGATTCGGCCGCCTGATCCGGTCCACCGCAGACCGCGGCATACTCGCTCTGCTGGATAATAGGATTACGAAGCTGCAGTACGGACGAGTCTTTTTCGACAGCCTGCCTGCTTATCGATTCACAACGAAATTCGACGACGTTCGGGACTTTTTCCATGTTTGAGATCTGTGTAGAACACACATTCGCTGCCGCACACGCGCTGCGAAACTATCACGGAAAATGTGAAAACGTTCACGGGCATAACTACCGCGTGCAGGTGGGGATTGAAGGCCGCGAACTCGATGAAAACGGATTACTCTACGATTTCACCGAGCTGAAGAGGCGTTTGCGTGCGACGAGCGAGTATCTGGATCACCGTTTTTTGAACGAGGTGAAGCCGTTTGACGGAATCAATCCTTCCGCAGAAAACATCGCGAGGTTTATTTGCGAAGAGCTACAGAAGGATTTGAGAAGCGCTTCCATCGCTTATGTAAAGGTGTGGGAAACGGATACTTCCTGCGCGATATACCGGCCGTAAGGCGCACAAACCTTTCAGAGTTGAAACGAAGCTAACGCCCAAAGAAGGAGGCGTTCTTCTGAGCGAAATCGGCCCATTTATCGGGTAGATCGTCAGCCGCAAAAATCGCAGAAACCGGGCAAACGGGAACGCAGGCACCGCAATCAATGCATTCGACTGGATCGATGTACAGCATCTCTTCTTTGCCGAAAGTTGCTTCATCTTTCTTGGGATGAATGCAGTCTACGGGGCAAGCGTCAACACACGCACTATCTTTGATTCCAATACAGGGTTCGGCAATTACGTAAGCCATTTTCAGTTCAACTCAAATCGAAAAGAGCGCCCTCGTTCTCTTTAGGATGGCACAACCGAAACTCCGCGACAAAGCGCTTCCAGCGAGCGGGAGCTAATAAACATTCAACTGCGTACAATGGCCTTTGGTGATCGGACGAGTGCACAAAGCGGTGTTTCCAGCAGCAGGCTTGGGAACGCGATTTCTGCCGGCGACGAAGGCCCAACCCAAGGAAATGCTTCCGCTTGTGGACAAGCCGTTGATCCAGTATGGCGTGGAAGAAGCGGTCAGTTCCGGCATACAAACGATCATCATTGTCACGGGCCGGGGGAAATCTTCGATTGAAGACCATTTCGATGTGAGCTTTGAGCTGGAACAGTTGCTCGAATCGAAGAAAAAAACAGAAATGCTGTCGATGGTGCGGTTGATCTCCGACATGATCGACGTGGCGTACGTGCGACAAAAAGAGGCGCTTGGGTTGGGACACGCGGTGCTGAGATCCAAAGAGCTGGTCGGCGCGGAGCCGTTCGCCGTTGTTCTTTCCGACGACATTATCGCGTCGCAGACGCCTTGTTTGCGACAGCTTTTAGATGTTTACGAATTCTACGGAACTTCGGTTTTGGCCTTGATGGAAGTTCCCGGCGACCAGATTTCAGCCTACGGAGTTGTGGATGCGGAGCTGGTCTTGAACGGGAGTGACAACCGGCTATTTCGGATTCGAAATATGGTCGAGAAACCGCGCCCCCGAGACGCTCCATCGAATCTTGCGATTATCGGCCGATATATCTTGACACCTCAGATTTTCGAATCGATTGAGGCCGTCGAGCCCGGCAGCGGCGGAGAGATTCAGCTTACAGACGGCTTAAAACACATGCTGCGAGAGCGGCCGATTTATGGGTTGAAATTTGAAGGAAAACGCTACGATGCGGGCGACAAGCTCGGCTTTCTCAAGGCAACTGTCGAATTTGCCCTCGAGCGACCCGATCTCGGCCGGGCATTTCGCGAGTATCTGAACGATCTGTGCAAACAGTAAGCATACGGGTGTGGATCGGCACTGCCTGCCTGATGGTCGCGGTTTGTGAGATTCAGACCGCTACCGCTCAGTTTCGAAATCGCGAAGATACACCCGAAGCAATCGAAGCGCTTTCCGAAAGGGCGCGCGAGGACCTAAGCTCGCGCAAGCTCGAAGAAGCTTATCAGGAGGCTCAGCGCGTAGAGAATTTGTGTGAGGCGGCTCTAAAAGGCAGGAAGCTGGACCAGGAGCCTCAATTGCCGCTCGCTCTGGGCGCAGCGTACGAAGTAGAAGCACAGGTTTTGGCGGAGACGAACCGCAGGAGCGAAGCTGTTGAGCTACTGAACTCGGCGCTCCGCAAGTGGCGCGGCACGTCCATCGTTGCGCGATTGCAGAAGAACTTGAACGTTCTGACGCTGGAAGGAAAGCCCATGCCGGCGCTTCGGGAATCTGAATGGATCGGCGCAAAGCCGGCTCCTCAGAGTGCATTGCGCGGGAAAGTGGTTCTCCTCTTTTTTTGGGCTCACTGGTGCGCTGACTGCAAGGCGGAAGCACCGGTAATCGCGGAGCTTGGAGCGGAACTCGAGAGCAAGGGCCTCGAGATCATCGGGCCGACCAAGCTTTACGGCTACACAGCGGAGGACGACCACCCCACGCCAGCGCAGGAGAAAGCATACATCGAAAAAGTCTACGAGCGATTCTATTCGAAAATTCCGAATTTGCAGATTCCGGTGAGTGACGAAAATTTCGACCGCTACGGAGCGAGCACGACCCCCACAATCGTTGTAGCGGACCGCCAAGGTATCGTGAGGCTTTATCATCCCGGCGTACTCGATGAAAGTGCGCTGCGTGCGGCAATTGAGCCGCTACTTCAGACATCAACAGCGCACGTGCGGCCCTCAGGTAAGCGATAATTCTCGTCAGATGAGACTTCTGCGATTGATTGTGGCGGTACTGGCGGCGTGTCTAATGCTTGTTGCCGCCGCGCCGCAAACCAAGATCAGCGTGACGGTCACCGATGAGCACGGCAAGCCGGTAGACAATGCTGCCGTGATTCTCGACTTTCTAGGGTCGCATCATCAGGTCACGAAACTCGGCAAGCGCAAGCCGGTCCATTGGGAGGTGCATACGAATCAAGAGGGATTGGCGCACTTTCCGCCCGTTCCTCAAGGGACGATACAGCTTCAGGTGGTGGCGAAGAATCATCAGACGTTCGGGAACAAATTCGACATCGACACGGATGAGAAGATGATCGATATCAAGCTGAACCCCCCGCAGGAGCAGTACACAGCGAATCCGACTCCCAAGCAGTAGTTAAACGCAGAAGTAAATTTAGCGCCGCTCAATTGCGATCGCTTCGATCTCGACTTTCACGTCGCGGGGCAAGCGCGCGACTTCGACTGTAGAGCGTGCCGGGGGATTGATCGTGAAGTACCTGCCATAGGCTTCATTCATCTGTGAGAAATCGTCAATATTCTTTAGGAAGACCGTCGTTTTTACGACATCCTCGAAAGTCAAACCGGCACCCTTAAGCACGCCTCTGAGATTTTCGAGGACACGCTCGGTCTGCGCTTGAATTGAGCCGGTGACGAGCTCGCCGGTTCGCGGGTCGAGCGGGATCTGTCCGCTGAGAAACACCATTCCATTTAGCCGGACCGCCTGTGAGTATGGGCCCACGGGCTTCGGCGCATCCTGCGTAGAAACGATTTCTTTCATGGCTTCATTTTGCACTGTTCGTTTCAACGGGTCGCTTGACGGTCATGTCCGGAAACTGCAACGAGCCCACCAGATCCGTCACATGTTTGATATGGTGACGCCGAAGTACCTGATCAAGCTCTCGAGCGATACGCTGCGGGGCGCGGGGATCGATGAAGCTGGCTGTCCCGACTTGCACAGCGGTAGCTCCAACGATCAGAAATTCCGCGGCATCTTCGCCGCTTGCGATCCCACCCAATCCAATCACCGGAATCTTCACAGCCTGAGCGGCTTCGTAGACCATGCGCAGAGCAATGGGCTTGATCGCCGGTCCAGAAAGGCCGCCGAATCCGCCCCCAAGGCGAGGCTTTCGTGTCGCTATATCGATCGCCAGCGACACGAACGTGTTTACGAGCGAGATAGCATCCGCCCCTGCATTCTCTGCAACGGTCGCGAAAACTTCGATTCGGGCGACGTTTGGCGAAAGTTTGACGATTAGAGGGCGGCTGGCGGCACGGCGAACCCGAGAAATCAGATCCGAAAGCAGAATCGGATCACCGGAGAAGAACATCCCGCCTTTTTCCGTGTTCGGGCACGACACATTGAGCTCGTATCCGGCAATACCGTCTGCATCTTCGAGGGCGCGAATTACTTCGAGATAGTCATCGCAGGAATAGCCAAAAACATTAGCAAACACCGGGATGGAATAACGGCGCAAATTGGGGAGCTTCTCGCGGATGAACGCGCGCGCTCCAATGTTTTGCAGACCGACCGAGTTGATCATTCCCGCCGCGGTATGCCAGAGACGTGGCGATGGGTTGCCTCGCATCGGCTCGCGCGAAAGGCCTTTGGTCACGATGCCACCCAACGTGTTCAGATCGACGATCTTCTCGAATTCGATGCCGTAGCCGAAGGTTCCTGAAGCAGCCAAAACCGGATTACGCAGCTTGATGCCGCACAGATTTACGGTTAGCCGCTCGCCTGCCATGAGTGACCGCGCTTTAGGTGCGCGCTTCAGAGTGCGTCATCGCGGCTTCAGGCACACGGAGCCGCTGAGCAGTTTCGCGAATTAGGGCCCACGATTCGCGAATGTCTTGCTCATTCGTTTGGAAATTTCCAACCGCGAAACGGAGCACAAAACGATTGTTCAGCACAGTGTGGGAGAGAAATGCTTTCCCTGTTGAATTGATTTCTGTAAGCAGATGCTGGTTAAATATGTCGCCGCTGCGGTGCCGAAAACAGATGAGCGAAAGAGGCACAGGGGCCGACAGCTCGAAATCGGGATCGGCTTCGACTAAGCTCTTCAAAACCTGGGCGAGTCGAAGCGTCTCACGCAGCATGGCGATGATTCCTTGCCGGCCGTAATAGCGGAAAACATACCAAAGCTTCAGAGCACGGAAGCGGCGTCCGAGTTGAACACCGTAATCCATGTAGTTGATGACTCGATCGTCTTCGGTGGTTTTGAGGTACTCGGCGCTGAGCGAAGCAGAGCGCCGCAAGATCTCCGGGAAGCGTGTGTAGAGAACGCTGCAGTCGATTGAGACATACAGCCATTTATGCGGGTTTAGGATCAGGGAATGCGCGCGCTCGGCGCCGTCTAGAATGTGCCGCATCTCCGGTATCACGGCGGCAGACCCGCCGTACGCGGCATCGACGTGCAGCCAGATGCCGTGCCGGTCCGCGATGTCCGCAATTGCTGGAACAGGATCAATTGCGGTTGTTGAGGTGGAACCAACCGAGGCGACAATGCAGCACGGGCGCTTGCCTGCGGCAATATCCAATTCGATTGCTTGTTCAAGCAGGCCGGCCCGCATGCGGAATTGATCGTCAACGGGAATTTTTCGGACGTTCTCCTGGCCGAATCCGAGAACGATGGCAGCCTTTTCAGATGATGAATGCGTGTGTTCGGATATGTAGACGGTTAGATCGCCGCGCATTCCTTTGATTCGCGATCTTGGATCGATCCATTCGCGAGCCGCGGCAATAGCTTGCATCACGCCGATGGACGCCGTATCGTAAATGATTCCAAAAAAAGTCTCGTTCAGCGCGAGCCAGTCCCGGAGCCAGCTCAACGTGACCTGTTCGAGCTCAGTCGCGGCGGGCGCAGATTTCCACAGCATCGCGTTTACGTTGAGGGTCGCGGTGAGGAATTCGGCGAGCATCGATGGAGGGCTCGAAGATACTGAAAACCATGCGAAAAATCGAGGGTGATTCCAAAGCGTGAGTGCAGGAAATATCAACGAATTGAAGTCTGCGAAGATTTTTTCGATTGGCTCACCTTGATCAGGCGCTTTTCGAGGAAGAGACGCCGCCAGTTCGCCGGGCTGCGCGGCAGTTGTAACGGGGAACTCGCGGACGTTTTTTAGATAATCGGCGATCCAATCGGCGTGCCGATAAGCGGCGCGGCGAAATTCGTCAGGGCTCATCGAAGGAGCACTTGAAGAATCGCCTGAGCCGTCATTTGGGTTCATTTCATGTTTCATTAGGCCTTAATGTCATGTTTGCATTCTGAAAGCACCATTGGTATCCAGTCACTGAGCCAGCTCCTGAACTTGTCCAAAACCGCGCTGGTGTCCGGATCGAGCGGAACGGCGAATTGGTCGTGTTTCCATCCTCGCACCGCAGCCGCTTGCTTGATTCCGACAGCCGTCGGAAAGTTTGGCAGCCACGCGACAAACTCTTGCAACCTGAAATCGAGCTGGCGGGCGCGGTCGAGATGAAGGTTCGTGATTGCGTGATCGATGGCTACGATCAGTTCGGGCAAAGCCGCTGCGACACCCGACACAATACCGTCAGCTCCAGCAATTCGTGCGCGTACGTAAAGCGACTCATTTCCGATCAGCAGTTGAAACTGTCGTTCGCGTTGTAGCCGTTTTAAAGCTTCAAACATTCCCCATTCGCCGCTAGAATCTTTGATTCCGGCGAAGGCACCGGAGGTGAGTAACCGTCGAGCGAGTTCTGGAGAAATCCGATTTGTGAGAAACGGCAGATTGTATAGATAGATCGGGATACGGCCGCCCAAAAGGTTCACAAATTCCTCAAAGAATCGCCTGAGCTGAGCGTCGCTGTAATTATCGAAATACGGAGGCAGTAGTAAAGCGCCGGCGGCGCTCGTCTCCAATGCGTATGTCGCAAGATCAAGCGAACCGGCAAGCGTGGAATGCGAAACATTCACTAAAACCGGTACTGGACTGCGACGCACGGCAAAAGTGAGGAGCCGCATTCGCTCGTGGATCTCAAAATGGGCAAATTCTCCCGTCGCGCCGAATAGAACGACCCCATCTACCCCTGTACCGGCAATCGCGTCCAGGTAATCAAGCAAAACAGCCGCATCGGGCTCGGTGGAATCCGCTCTTCTTGGCGTGGCAAGGGCTGCATACACGCCACGCGCGGGAGAAGGTGCCTTGCTGATTCCCATGAATCCGCCATGTGATGCGGTCGCCGGGGCGAGGCTAGCGGCTTCGGGCGCCAGCCACTTTGTCTATGAATTTTACTTCGAGGGGGAGAGTTGCGGCTTGTTCTTTGACGATGTCCGATGCGAAATAATCAGCGGAGGGCGCGGCAGCGGTCCGTTCTGCTGAGGAGATGAGCGTGCGCAGTTTGCTGCTTTGTCAACGAGTCTGCAGACATCCAGTAGATGGCTGGGGCGAAACTGTCGAGGCGACCAGCGCGAACTCTCTTCAAATTCAAGCCCCAGGAAATAGCCCAGGTCCTGATACAAGCAGTAACGAATGGTTCCCGATAGAAGGTTGTCGTCATAGCGCATGGAAACCGGGGTACCGCACAGGATCGGCGTTTCCACCTGGAGGCAGGCTCCGTAATGAGAGATGTCTTCTAGATTGGCGACCCGCCTGCACTCGCGTCCGGTTTGATCGCGCCAAATCATTTCCACCAATTCCGCGCAAAGAAGCCTTCGGTCCAATCGTCGTTCCTGCATATATGTCTCATATCGGACGCCAGCAAGCCGCAATGAGTATCTTGTGATTGTGAATCGTGGCCTTAGCATTAGATTAGGTTTTGGAACGTCGAATTAGGACGCATAGTACCAGGCCCGTATCACTTTGGATCGCATCACCAGATGCGCCGCGATGAACTCACCGCCTGAGATTTCTAATCCACGAGCAACTCCCGAGACTCGGATGGGGGTCGTGCTTCGCGTGGCATTTTTTGTGGCCGCAGTTTTCGTTGCCTTGCGCCTGTTGTCATATGTTCTGCTCGCAACCTTCGGCGTGGTGATAGCCGGGACTGTGGGGCTATTCATCACGGGCGCTCTGGGCAATTTCCTCACTATGCGAATCTTCGATCGCCGTCCTCTAACAGATATTGGCCTGGGCAGCGCTCACGGCTCTCGCCGCAATTTCATCCTCGGCTTACTGCTTAGCGCCGGCGCGGCGGCCCTGATGTTGTCGGCACCTTTGATCGCGGGTACGGGTCACCTGGTCGCGAGACAGAATTCGACATTCGCGTGGTCCAGCCTAGCGTTCTACTTGGCGGCTTTACTATTCGGGTCGGCAGGCGAAGAGATGATTTTTCACGGCTACGGATTTCAATTGCTAGTTGAAAAAATCGGCCCATTTGCCACCGTGCTGCCAGTGGCCGTAATCTTCGGGCTGGCCCACAGCGCGAATCCCAACGCAACAAAAATGGGAGTTTTAAACACAATTTTGTGGGGCATTCTTCTGGGTTATGCCTTTCTACGGAGTCATGATTTGTGGCTTCCGATAGGATTGCATTACGGCTGGAACGCGGTGTTACCGTTATTCGGAGTGAACCTGAGCGGGCTTACAATCGAGGTAACGAGGTACTCTTACCGATGGGATCTGGCTCCTCTCTGGAGTGGCGGAGATTATGGCCCAGAAGGCGGTTTGCTCACGACGGTTTTCTGCGCGGCTCTGTTTTACGCGTTGACTCGCGCTCCTGTCGTGCCGCAGGTCGCAGCTATCGCCCAGAGCTTGAACGAGCCGCTCTGACTTCATTTCTGGTTCCGGCTCTCTTGATCGGCTTTTGCACCACTGCACGAGCGGACAAATTGAGCTTCGATGAACGCATGGAGATCGAGCGCGGTCTGACAGCCGAGTTCGCAACCTCAAAGATCTCCTTGCCGCGTTCGAAAAAGGCTCTGGTATTTCGCAGCGATGGAACCTACGATAAAGGCGCCTGGGACGATGCATTGCGGGAAGGTGGGGTGGCGGCCCGGCTTGGCGATGAAATACAGATCACGCGAGTGGTAATTGAAGAGAACAAAATTCTGCTTCAAATAAACGGCGGCACGAAATCAGGCCACTGGTACGATCACGTCCAAGTCGGCATGGGAGGGACTACTTCACCGGTAGCGCGAAATCAGAATGCTCAGGCGGCGAACGGATCGAATATTGCGCTCGTGTTTCCCGGGAGCATTCCTCCGCTCAAAGCTGCGGAAATCCGGCAAATGCTATCGCCAATTCTCGATTTTGAGAAACACTCGGCAACGGAACAGTACGTTGAGAA